>Ga0315909_10000977_pt1 | contig 38497 bp, 57 predicted proteins | sample LakEriMetagenome_11_FD_203527 | JGI IMG/M metagenome (GOLD analysis project Ga0315909, IMG submission 203527) | Freshwater fungal communities from buoy surface, Lake Erie, Ohio, United States - Buoy 2 MA125 | ecosystem: Environmental > Aquatic > Freshwater > Lake | place: USA: Lake Erie, Ohio... | reverse complement strand
TGCAAGCCTTCACACCTTTACCAATACAGCACAGAGCGGGCAGGGGGTGGGGGTCAGCACAAAATAGGACAAAACGGACCCCCGTATGTTTAATCCGCGCTTGTTATATGTTATGTACCCCAAATAAATATATTTCCTAAAGTGTAATCAGCTAGTCCGTAATGTCCGATTTGATATACTTTATTTGTGAGTTATACCACATTTATAAAGATTTTTTGTGTAAAAACGGGAAATCACCTATTTTTCTCGGCTTATATATAGTAGGGGAGTAAAACGGGGTGTGATGAGTTTTACGACCAACATCGCTACGGCAAAGCCTCCGCGATGCCCCCTAAGGGCGAGCGAGGCTTTACCCCTCACTTCGCTGTAGCTCGTTCGGGAGCGTAACGTTCTAGTGAAGCGAACCGAACAGCACACACACACTTCGCGGCAGGTGTAATAGATTGATCGCTCCACTATCAATTTTCCTCCCCACTATGATATAGTTTTTACGGCGCACTTATCCACAAGGAGTTAAACAATGGCAGTACCATTAGTACCAATAGCAATAACTATAGGTAGACTAGCAGCTACGCAACTTGGAAAGAAACAAGCTGCTAAGGTAGGAATTAAGACAGCCCAAAACGTGGCAAAGAATATTGGAACTAAAACACCTACAGGTAAGGGTGCTTACAAGTCAGTCAAGGCTCAAGGTCCTTCAATTGTAACTAGCAAAACTGGATCTAAAGTAGTTACCCCACAAACTGCCAAAATTACTTTTAAGAAAGCAGACCTTACTCCAGGCCAACTTAAATCTATTAAGGCTGCTATAGAGGGTAAAAACTATAGAACAATTAAAGAAGCAGAGGTGGCAGCTATTAAAGCTGCAGCACCTATCATTGGTAAGGCAAAAGCAAAAGCAGCATTAGTAACAGGTGGCGCAGCAGCAGTAGCTTATAAAGCTGGACAGAAGAATCCTTCTAAGCCTAAGAAGAAATAATGGCTGAAAACTCCGCAGACATAGCGAAGCGGATTATCCTGAATTGCGTGGCTGAGGCTTTTACTATAGAGCAGGCTTGTGCCTCCGCAGGTAAATCTATGAAGACCTACGAGTACTATCGTAGAACTGATAAAGTCTTCGCTGACAAGATAGACAGAACTAGGCTAGGTCTTAAGGACAAGCAGTTCGCATCAGGGGATGCTCACGATCTATCCTTCGCAGATTTCAGGCAACGCTTCCTCCATAATAGAACCTTTCCCCACCAACAAAATTTAGTAGATGTCATAGAGGGCAATGAGCCTTCCTGGTTACATCCTTCAATGAAGTACGAAAAGGGTATTGGCAATAACCGTATCCTTATTAACATCCCACCAAACCACGCCAAGTCAATCACCATCACAGTTGATTATGTAACCTGGCAAGTTTGTCGCAACCCTAACTTTAGAATCCTAATAGTCTCCCAAACCCAGCGCTTAGCAGCAGACTTTCTCTACGCTATTAAGCAACGTTTAACACATCCTATGTATGAAGAACTACAGACTGCCTACGCTGCTGGGGTTGGGTTCAAATCTAAGTCAGCCTCCTGGCAAGCAACTCGTGTTACCTTCGGTGATGAGTTGCGTGAATCTAGCGAAAAAGATCCCAACATAGAAGCAGTTGGTATCGGTGGTCAGATCTACGGTAAACGTGCAGATATGATTATCGTTGACGATGCTGTGACCCTATCAAATGCTAATGACTTTGAACGACAGATCAAATGGCTTACCCAAGATGTTAGATCTCGTCTTAACCCAACAGGTAAACTTATTATCATTGGAACTCGCGTAGCTTCCGTTGACCTATATAAAGAACTACGCAATCCAGATAGATACCCTGGTGGATTAGTTCCTTGGACCTACCTAGCAATGCCAGCATTATTAACTGCAGATGAAGATCCCAATAAGTGGGAAACTTTATGGCCTGCCTCAGATCAACCTTTTGACGGACAAGCAGAATCGGATAAGAACGAAGATGGCTTATACCCAAGATGGAACGGGCGCAATCTTTTCAATGAACGACAAAGTATGGATGCTTCAACTTGGGCGCTCATTTACCAGCAACAAGACATCTCTGATGACGCAGTTTTTGATCCTGTGTGCGTTCGCGGCTCTATTGATGGTATGCGTAAGAGTGGTCGCCTTACCCCAGGTCATCCTGGTCACCCAAAAGATTTAAACGGCTTTTCTATAATCTGTGGTTTAGATCCAGCTATGGTTGGAGATACTGCAGCTATCTGCTATGCGATAGATCGCATTAACCACAAGCGTTATATAGTAGATGCTATAAAGATTACTAGACCTACTCCAGCACAGATCAGAGATCTGATATTTAACTGGACATCTATCTACGGTCCTAGTGAATGGATTGTAGAGCGAAATGCTTTCCAATCTTTCTTAACCCAAGATGAAGGTATTAGAGCGCACCTTGCAACTCGTGGTGTTATATTACGAGAGCATCACACTGGTAATAACAAATGGGATGCAGGCTTCGGTGTAGCCTCTATGTCTACCTTATTTGGAAGTAAGCAACAAGATGGTAAACACCATAGAGATAATCTAATACATCTTCCAAGTGATCAAACTGAAAATGTTAAATCATTAATAGAACAGTTAATTACTTGGTCACCCACTACCAAAGGCAAGACCGATATGGTTATGGCTCTTTGGTTCTGTGAGATCCGAGCAAGAGAGATGCTCAACCAAGGTATACACGCTAAGCATCATATGACTAACCCATTCCTATCAAATTCAGAAAAGCGTAAGCGAATGGTTATTAACATAGATGAGATGCTTAATGAAAAACAACGTACCTTTATTTAAGGAGAACAATTGTTAACAGTTAAAGAGATCGCAGCAAAAGCGACTAGATTACAGACTAAGTACGCTGCTCGTGATCAACGTATGCGCGATGTGCTATCTGTACGTCAAGGCGATATGTCCAAGGTATATCCTTCTATGTTCTCAGAGGATTATCCAAAACCTCTAGTTGCAAACTTTATTGATGTAGCAGCAAGAGACTTAGCAGAAGCAATGGCACCTATGCCATCATTTAACTGCTCAGCTACTAATATGGTTTCAGATGCTCAGCGTAAGTCTGCTGATATCAGAACTCGTATTGCTAACTATTACATAGCCTCTTCAGATCTACCATTACAGATGTACTCAGGAGCTGACTGGTTCAACACCTATGGTATGTTACCTGCTCTAGTTGAGATGGATTATGAAGGTAACAATCCCCGCATCCGACTACTTAATCCTTTCGGAGTCTATCCAGAGATTGATCGTTTCGGTCGTACCATATCCTTAACACAAGTTGTTGTATCAGATGCTGAATCATTAGCAGCACAGTTTCCTGAGTATGCAAGTCAGATCCTAAATGTTCGTAGCGTTTATCAATCAGCATCACCTTATCTATCAGTTATGCGCTACCACGATAAAGACCAAGATATGCTCTTTATCCCAGAGCGTAACAATTTAATTTTATCTAACACACCAAACCCAATTGGTAAGTGTTTAGCAAGAGTCGCAGTTCGCTCATCTCTAGATGGTGAAGCTCGCGGACAGTTTGATGATGTACTATCAGTACAACTTGCTCGCGCAAGATTTGCTATCCTACAGATTCAAGCAGCAGAAAAATCTATCCAAGCACCTATTGCTATCCCACAAGATGTGCAAGAACTTGCACTTGGTCCTGATTCAATTATGCGTTCTGCTAACCCACAGGGTATTCGTAGAGTTCCACTAGAACTACCAGCAGGAGTCTTTACAGAGTCTGGTGTATTAGAAAGAGAACTTCGTCTAGGTGCTAGATATCCTGAATCTCGTTCAGGTCAACTAGATGCTTCTATCATTACTGGTCGTGGAGTTCAAGCATTACAAGCAGGCTTTGATACACAGATCAAAGCAGCACAAGCACAGTTTGCTAAGTTGTTCCAAGATGTAATCGGTCTATGCTTTGAAGTAGATGAGAAGATCTTTGGATCTATGACTAAATCTATTAAGGGAACCGATGACGGTACACCTTACACAATGAAGTACACACCATCTCGTGATATTAAAGGCGAGTATGGCGTAGATGTACGTTACGGAATTATGTCTGGAATGGATCCTAACCGAGCCATTATCGCATTACTACAAATGCGTTCAGATAAGTTAGTTAGCCGCGACTATGTTCGCAGAGAGATACCACTAGATCTAAATGTTACGCAAGAAGAACAAAGGGTTGACATTGAAGAGATGCGCGATTCTCTTAGGGTTGCTGTTGCTCAGTATGCACAAGCTATACCCGCACTTGCTTCCCAAGGTCAAGACCCAACTCAAATCATTTCTAGAATCGCAGAAGTAATCCAGGGTCGTCAAAAAGGACAGTCTTTAGAAGCAGTAATTGAAAAAGCATTTGCACCAGAACCAGTTGCTCCAATGGAGCCACAACTTCCTGGCGCAGCACAACTTCCAGTAGCAGGTGCGGCCCCCGCCCCTGCCTCGCAGCCAACTCAAGAACAACAAGTCGGTGCGGCCCCTGCTACTGGACAATCTCAACCAGATATAGGTCAACTACTCGCCGCCATTGGCGGAGCGTAAGGAGGTGGAAAATGAATAAGGGATCAAGAGCAGCAGCACCAACCGCAAAGCCAACTGAGGGCAAGAATAAGCCAGCAGGAAAAGAAGGCGGAAAAGTGTTCTTCGGATATGCAGCACCAGGCCGTAAAGGTAAGTCAGTAAAGAAGTAAATAATTTAGAAAGGAGCTGGGCGTTATGGATGATGATCTACAGCGCCCAGTTCGTTCATCTGATTTTTTAGTAGTAATAACAGGATTTGCATTAAATTTAATTAGCGCATTTGAAGCGCTTGCAGAAGATCTGCACAATATGAGTATTTATAATTCGCAACAGAAAAGCCAAGAAGCAAAAGTCTGGCAAAAATTTTCACAAGATTTAGAAACTATTAAGGAGAACAAAGATGGCTAGAGGCCCATTAGCAGGAGCATCAGGTCCTGGTAAGTTCTCAAAGAGAACCGATATGGATTTAGGATCTATCGCCTATGGCGAAGGACAAGAGACTGCTATGTTAAATACAGCAGCACCTAAAGCAACTACTCGCGGTATTGCAGATAATGTTGGTGGCAGACCTAAGAATCCTTTGACTCCAGTAACTCCACTATTTGCTCCATCACAAAGACCAGAAGAACCTATTACTACAGGTATACCACTTGGCGATGGTGCAGGATCAGAAGCACTTATGATGCAACAAGGTATGGCAGGTACAAAACTTTCAGATACATTAGCAAAAATGTTACCATACGACACTACTGGAGAAATAGGTATTTTATACCAACAAGCAGCAGCTAGAGGTTTATAGTGTCTGATATTAATATTAGATCTGCAGCAACTCAGGCTGGTCTTACTCCTGCTGAAAAAGCACAAGCAGATGGTTTGGCTAAATTAGTAAAGTCTCATAAAACTTTATTATCTATGCCTGCTCAATATGCAGAACAAGCATTTTCTGAATTATCTAAATCGCAACAAAATGCACACGTTGCTATGTTTGGTGGAGAAGATCCTGAGGTAAAAGCAAAACGAGGATGGCTTGGCGGTGCTTTTCATTATTTAGGTAAAAGTGCTAAAACAGCTATTGCCGCTCCATTTAAAGCATTAAATGAAGTATCAGATTTTACAACTCGTTTATATCGTACTGGTGCAATTGCATTAGATCAAAATCTTGATCTATCTGAGGCATTTGATGTTGCTAATGATAAAGGCGATAAAGTATTTAGTCCTGATCGTATAGCGGCTGCTAAATCTCAATTTGGTAATAATTATGTTTCAGTAGCTATGAAGATAGCATCAGGCCAAAAGTTATCAGATATAGCCAATAATGGAACTGAAGAAGAAAAGGCTATTGCAGCAAAGGCTGCTCAGTTACAAGAATCTGGCGATGCTGACTTTTTACTACAAGATGTAATAGATGCAGTACAAGCTGCTAAATATTCACCAGGTCGTCAATTAGCAAATTTAATTCCATTCCTTCCAGAAAAAGGTTTTTTATATAAGGGCATTTCTGGTGTAACAGATGCAGCTTTTAGAATATTTACAGATCCAACACTTGTTTTAGGTAAAGCCAAAAAAGCCTATGATGCTGGAGACTGGTTATTATTTAACGTAATAGGTAAAGAAAAGCAAAGTTATGGTCGTTCATTACTTGGCGTAATAAATGATGATGCAAGAGTTGATAGAGTATTTGCTAATCCAAAAGTAACTGAATTTTTTGATGTATATGGAAAAGGGTTAGATGATCTAGCCAAAGCTCGTAAGTCTAAAAACTTAGTCGCTGGTGAAGAGATCTCAACTAAGTTAAGGCGTTTAGCACCTGAGTTTGGTCCATCTGCTATAGATGAATTTATTAGAGCAGGTATTAAAGATGCAACTACTGCAAGTAATTATCTAAAGAATGTTCAAGATGTTACATTTATTTTAAGAGGACAATCTGCTCGTAAGACTCCATTAATTCCTCAATTAGATGCTGCTCGTAAAGCTCGCGTTCTTGCTTTAACTGCTGGTAATAAAATTCTTAATATTGATAAAGTGGGTCAAACCTTAGTCCGTAATCTTTATGGAATAGGTATTACACCTGAAACTATTGTTAGTGGTTTAGGACAGCAAGCCCAGAGAATTGGTCAAGCAGAAAAAGCAGTTGGCAAAATTAAGAAAGATGGTTCTATCCGATTAGGAATAGAGCAGATACAGGGTAAGGTAGATCGCTTTGCTCAAAAGTTTGCTATTACACCATACTTTAAAAATAACTTTTTTGATGTAAACAGTCCTGATGCAGCAACTCAAGTTTATCGTTTAGCTCGTCTTGGTAATACTAAGTATCACTCAAAGATTATTGCAGAAGCATTTTCTGCTGGAGATGAAAATCAAAAGCGGCAAATCTTTAAAGGTATCTGGGGAACATTAGCGGAAACTCGCGGCTGGAATAAATCCGATTCTGGGCTTGTCCAACTTGAGCAACAGTTTGCCAGAAAGCAACGCTATGCTCCAACAGTATTAAAAGAAGAAATAAATCCAGCAACTGGTAAATTAGAGACTGTAGCTTATAACCCATCTAATTTTGATGGCGAAGAACTAGCGGTATTAGAATGGCAATTGTCATCTGGTATTGCAGTTCCATCAATTTTAAATCTAGATAGTTATGCTGCTAAAGGTGCATTACTTACTAGATTGTTTGGTCCTAACTATAAAAAATGGGCTGACTCCATAACATCTTCTTGGGTATTCTTTACTCTGGCTGGTCCTCGTTTTATTATTCGTAACTCTGCTGAAGATCTATTAGCACAAGTTGCTATTGGTAGATCTACTTGGGGAATTACTAAAGGTAGATTTTTAAGTACCCGTTTAAACTTAGCTAAAGAAAATGGTAACTTAGGTTTTATCAATAGAGTAATTCGTAAAAAAGATAGAGCCGCATACCAAGCAGAAATTAAAGCAGCTATTGATAATGGAGATATTGATGCCGTTAGAGCAATTCAAGCAAGAGCGGTTCTTGAAGATGGTATTGGCCAAAAACTAGATAAACGCGGTGCTGAAATATTAAATCAGCATATACGCCTAGGCGATATTGATAGTCTATCTGCTGACGTATCAGAAGGTTCAAAGAACGCACTTCGCGGTGCTAGTCAATATCTTAACGTTACAGAAGATGTTTCTAAGTATGGAAAAGTAGAAGCATTTGAAATCAATGGAGTAAAGTATAAACAACAAACTGGATCTTCATTTGATAATTTTAATCCAGTAGTGAGTCAAGAAAACAGAGTGGCTTGGTTAACCACCATAGCAGTAAATGCTAATTCTGATCTTGGATCATTGGCTATTAAGAATCTTGATCCTAATATTTCTAGAGCGCAAGCAATTGAAAATATACGCAAGTATTTAGATAACCTTCCTGAAAATGCAAGAAATCGTTTTGATCTTTATACTAAGCCAGGAGTAACTACTCAAAGACACGCTGAAGCTATATATGATGCAGTAAGACCATACTTTAGTAAGCGTAATGGAGATCTAAATACAGACCTACTATCTAAAATCCGTAAAACAGATAAAGATGGAAATATAGTAGTTGATGCTTCAGATCTTGAACTAAGTAATATTCCAGGTAAAGGCGAGTTTGACCTTGCCCCTGAATTTATTTCAGGTCCTACTTTAGTTCCAGTATTAGATAGTGACAACTTTGCTGCTAGTATCTTTGATAAAGGTTGGGATAGTATGGGTGCCGCAAATGCCCGTATATCTAGAGTACCTTTAGTAAACTCTGCAGTTATTGATATCCGTAAAACTATGGATGAAACTGGCTTTGAAAAAGCTCTTATGAGTAAAGCAACTGCTGGTAAAACAGGAGATGCTTTAGAAAAAGCAAAACTTAATGCAGAGAAACAAATCATTGCTATAGCTGAAGATCTTGCTAAGAATAGAGTATTAGCGTACGTAGATAATCCTCAGATTCGTAGCCAATTGGCTATGTCTATTCGTAACTTTGCTAGGTTCTATAGAGCAACTGAAGACTTTTATCGCCGCGTAGGTAGAGCAGTTCGTTATAATCCAGAATCTTTAGCCCGTGCTTCACTAACCTATGAAGGTGTAGCACATTCTGGGTTTGTACAAACCGATGATAATGGAGATCAGTACTTCTTTTATCCAGGATTAGCACCAGTTTATTCTGTTATGTCTAGAATTACAGATGTATTTGGTTGGAAAGATGGATTTAAAGTCCCTGCCCCTCTAGAATTTAGTGGTAAGTTAAAGATGATTACTCCATCTCTGAACCCAGACTCACTATTTCCTACATTTGCTGGTCCATTAGCAGCAGTTCCAATAAGTTTCTTAGGATCTGCTATACCACAAATCAAAGATCTAGAAGGATATCTACTTGGTTCTTACGGTGAAGATCAACCTTTGATCTCTGCAGTATTCCCATCACATATCAATCGTTTTTTACAAACATTAAATAGAGATGAGCGTAATTCTCAGTACGCATCTGCTGCTCGTAAGGCAGCAACCTATCTTGAAGCTGCAGGTTATGGTGTAAAACCTAAAATAGATCCAGTAACTGGTCTAGAGGTTCCACCAACCGCAGGTGAACTAGCAGCATTTCAAGATAAATGGCAGTCATCAACTATGACTGTTATGTTAATGAGATTTGTTTTTGGATTCTTTGCTCCAGCATCTCCCCAAATAACCTTAAAGTCAGATATGGCTGAATGGGTAAGAGATAATGGCGCAACTAACTTTAAGCAAGTATTTAATCAGATGTTATCTGATAATAACTTTGATGTAGATAAGACAACTGAGGAATGGATTAAGAGATATCCAGACCAAATGCCTTATACAGTTTCAGAATCTGAAAAAAATACAGTAGCAAAAATTGCTCCAGTTGAAAACGCAGCTAATTGGATAGATCAAAACTCTGAACTTATGAGGAAGTATCCACAAGGTGCCCCATTCTTAATCCCACAAGCTGGAGATTTTGACTTTAACGCCTATAAGTTACTTATGAACTCTGGTCTAAGATCTAGTAAACTTCTTACAGATTTCTTGTCAGAAGTTCAAACAGCAAAGGATAAGCAAGAATACTTTGCTAAAAGAGATGAATACGAATCTAACTTAAAGACTGCTTTTTCTGATTCATATCGTCGTATGGTTAGAGATGAATGGGAGACTTGGTCTACTCAATTTAAAGGCGTAAGACCTATGCTTCAAGTAGAACTTGGTAAGGGTGGAGCGGGTAAGATAGAGAAATTAAGAGCCTATAAAGACTTAACTCTTATGCTGGATGATCCTGCTTATACAGCCATTCAACCTAAAACTCAAAAGGTTTTAAAGGCTATGGTACAAGAGTATGAAGACTATATCTCTGTAAGGGATTCTAGTTTCGGAACATTTACAAATACACAGGAATACAAAGACCTATTAAAAGCTAACGTAATTGCTAAATTAAAAGAATTGGCATCAACTAATTCTAGCGCTAATTCAGCATACAACGTTCTTTTTTCATCATTGGTAAGGGAGTAAGTAACGAATGGCTGATCCAAAAAAGAAGTTAGAGTCTCAATTAGCAAATGCTAAAAATAGACGTTCTAATGCTGCCAATAAAGCCGAGTATGAACTTTCCCTTAATAGAAACAAAGGGCTTAAAGGTGAGGCCTTAACTAGTGGAGCAGCCTATAATAAAGCCTATTATGAACTGCAACAAGCCGATAGAGAAGTTAAAAGAATTGAAGGCTTAATTGCTAATTATAAAGAACCAGTAAAACAAAAAACTGAAGAAGAAAAAATTGTAGAAAATATCCAAAATATTGGATCAGGCAAAGCAGTAGAAACTGAAACCACTACTGATACTACTGGCACTACAGTAGGGTCTGCGCCTTCCACTAGGGATATAGATAAAGAAATTATAGCAGCGCCTAAGTTTCTATATGATAAATCAGATCCAGAGAAAAAGGCATTTGCCGACCAGTTAAATGCTGCTGGATACAAAGTTGCTAACTGGAGAAATATTGAAGATCTAGTTGGTAAGTATCAAGAAGCATTATCTGATAACAAAAAGAGGAATACCAGTTTTGGTATCAATCAAACTCTTGATGAGTTTATAAGTACTAAAATATCTGAGCAAGCAGGTGCAGGTGGTAGTAGAACCGAGATAGATGTAACAATATCTTCTCCTACCCAAGCCGCATCTACTATTCAATCAGTAGTCAGAGGTATATTAAATAGAGATGCTACTCCTGAAGAAATAGAAAAACTCTATAAGGTACTTAATAAAGCGGAAAGAAGCGCTGGTCGTAAGGCTGTTAAAGTAGGTAATCGTACTGAATATACTACTGATTTAGATAGAATTCAATTTCTTACTGAAGAAGTAAAGAAAATTAAAGATCCTAAAACTGGTAAGTCTGAGTTTGAAACTAAAAGAGGTCAAAAAGAATCTTTAGCATCTCAGGAATTAATGTCAGTAGCTAGAGCAAATGGTATTACTTTAAGTCAAAGCCAAATTGATTCTTATGCTAATGATATACGTAATGGTAAAGATATAAATGTTATTAAAAATGACATTAGATATACTGCTGGATTAGGTCGCCCAGATAGCATTAAAAAACTTTTAGCAGAGGGTACTGATTTAGAAACTGTGTATGCTCCATATAAAAGAACTATGGCTGCTCTACTAGAAGTAGATCCTAATTCTATTGACTTAAATGACACTACTCTTCAGGGTGCTATTACTGATAGGGAACTTCCTATATATGAATTTAGGAGACTATTGAAAAAAGATCCTCGTTGGCAGTATACAAACAATGCTAGAGAAGAAGTTTCCAGTAAAGTACTTAGAGTCTTACAAGACTTTGGATTCCAGGGGTAGCGATGGCTGAGAAGAAAGTAATTAACCAAGCACAGATTGAAGCTGCTAATAGAGCCAATGCTGCTGCTGCTCAACGTAAAGCAGCCTTAGAAGCAACTGCTGCTGCTGCCCTTGAAAAGGGTAGACCAATTATATCGCAAGCCCTTAGTGGAGTTGGTAATTTAAACAAAGCACTTCAGGCACAAATTAAAGCAGCCGAAAATCCTAAAGGTATTTATGATCCAATTGCTGGAACTTTTAAATCAGGTGCTCAATTACAAAAAGAAGCAAATACTTTAGCAGCATCGGCAACTGGTGCAAATAGATTAGGTGGATTAACCCCAGAACAAATTGAACTTTCTAAACAATATGGTAGGGAAAAAACAGAAGCTGAAACCGCAGCAGCAGGAATACAGTTCGTAAATGTTCCTAACCCTATTTATGATGAAACTGGTAAAGCTACTGGAAGAAACTCAGCATATGATCTACTATTATCACAATTTCAGCAGTACGGATTAGGTGCTTTAGTAGAACCATTAAAGGCTTTAATTACAGATGATACATCTGAAGGAGAATTGACTCTTCTGCTACGCCAAACTGAACCTTATAAGAGGCGCTTTGCAGCTAATGCTGCTCGTATTGGAAAAGGATTAAGAGCGCTATCAGAGGCAGAGTATTTAACATTAGAAGATGGTTACCAAAACATTATGCGTAACTATGGACTACCAGCAAACTATTACACAAGAGGTGACCTAGGTCGTCAAGAAGGATTTGAGAAGTTTATTGCTGGAGATGTATCTCCTGCTGAATTAGAAGAGCGTATTATGACCGCACAAAACAGAGTTATTAACGCTCCTTCTGAAGTTACTGCAGCGCTAAAACAATTCTATCCTGATATTAACAACTCGGATATTCTTGCTTATACTTTAGATCCAGAAAAGGGATTAGCAGATATCAAGCGTAAGGTAACTGCAGCAGAGATCGGTGGCGCAGCACTTGGTGCAAGACTTGCTACCGATGTTGGTAGAGCAGAAGAACTTGCTAGATATGGCATAACTGCACAACAAGCAAGAGAAGGTTACCAAGCAGCAGTTCCTATTATTGAACGAGGAAGACAACTATCTGATTTCTATCAAGAATCTCCTTACACACAAAGAACTGCAGAAGAAGAAATCTTTGGTTTAAGTGGAGCAGCAGAAGCTGGCACTAAGAGAAAAAGATTAAGTTCACTTGAGCAAGCATCATTCTCAGGACAATCTGGCCTGACTAGTGGTGCTCTATCCCGCGATAGAGCGGGGCAATACTAAGCCTGCTAACGAGACGACTGGTTCGTTAGAGCGATACCAAAACCAGTAGTGGAAGCCATATAGAAAATCCCCAAATCTATATGAGGTCCGCGACAACTACAATAGAATGGGAGATGGACTATGTCCAACTACGACTACGAGGATGAAGATGACAACAATGTTGATACATCTACAGACCTTATCAAGCAACTACGCAAAGCGAATAAACAAAAGGAAAAAGAACTAGCTGAATTAAAGGCTCAGTTTGAAGGCCTTAATAAATCGCAACGCGAAAGAGCAATCAAGGATGCCCTCGCAGCTCGCGGGGTAAATACGAAGATCGCTTCGTTTATCCCACAGGATATAGACCCAACTGAGGAGTCTGTATCAAAGTGGCTTGAATCAAATGCCGATGTTTTCGGGATTCAAACTACTGAAAGCCAGCAAGCACCTAATATTGACCCAGCACAGGCTAAGCAATATCAACGATTAACTAATGCTGCAGAACAAGGTAATACACCTAATGCTGCTGCAGATATTATGCAAAAGTTGTTAAACGCTAATAGCCGCGAAGAGTTGGATGATGTAATTAGACAGTCTGGTTTATAACCCTATCCAACGAAAGGCAAGTGCTTAAATGACACTACCAGCAGGTACGATTACTGGTACCGCAGACATTACCGCATTAGTCCAGACCGCGTATGATCAATACGTTCGTATGGCACTACGCTCAATCCCAGTGATGAGAGCAATTGCAGATGTCAAGCCAGTACAGCAAGCTATGCCTGGATCATCAGTTGTATTCTCAATCTATTCTGACTTATCACAAGTCACAGCAACATTGACTGAAGAATCTGATGCTTCATCCGTAGCCCTAGGTAACCCATCACAGGTTACAGTAACACTTAATGAGTACGGTTCAGCCGTAACTACAACTAAGAAGTTGAACCTAACTTCTTTCAACGATGTAGATGCAGCTCTTGCTGACATCATTGCATACAACGCTGCAGATTCTATTGACTCTGTAGTTGCTTCAGTTCTAACAGGTGGAACAAACGTCATCTACGCAGGAACTGGAAACACAACAACTTCTGATCTAACAACTGGCGATACAATCACAGTTGCTAACATCCGTAAGGCTGTTACAGAACTACGCACAAACAAGGCAGTGCCTCGTATGGGCGAACTATATGTAGCATACCTACACCCACGCCAAGCAGCCGATCTACGCGCTGAATCAGGCACAGGTGGATTCCAGGATATCGTCAAGTACACAGACAATGTGTCAAAGACAATTATCCCTGGTGCTGTAGGTGTAATTGAGGGCGCAATGGTAATTGAAACACCTCGCGTTCCAGTAGTTAGCAATGGTGCTTCACCATCTGTTAACGTTTACAGAGCAGTAATTGCAGGCCGTGAGGCTCTAGCAGAGGCTAAGGCACAAGACATCTCTACCATCATTGGTCCAGAGGTTGACTTGCTTCGCCGCTTCCGCACAATCGGTTGGTACTACTTCGGTGGATTCGCAAGACTCCGCGAGGCTGCGCTATACCGCATTGAGTCAACAGCTTCCTAACAATTAGTTAGTAATGGGCAGGGGTGGGAAACCACCCCTGTTCTACAAGAAAGGTAAATGTGACTTACAGACTTACAACTCCTTGGGAGTGGGAAACTTGGATCACTGCAGATAACCAAAACACACCATACGCAAGATTAGCTGGAAGACCTATCACTGGTGGAACATCTACTGGTGCTATTAATCCTTTCTTAACAGATATACCTAGAGGCGTAACTCTTCTAGTAAATGGAACTACAGTTACAGCAACAAGATATCCTTATCAAGATGATATTACAGATGCAGATGCAGTTTATATGGGCGGTCATACCTACGAGATAGATGACCAAGCCGCACAGATTTTAATTGATGCTGGTTATAGCCAGTACTTGGAAAACATTTAATGAATAATTGCACATCAAGTTGTAAGACAAAAGATCACCAAAGTTATGCTGAATGTCTAAGGCAGAATACTCCAATGTTCGTAGGTGTGTCACCTACTAAAACTGGATGGGATCAAGATAAAGTTAAGAAGGATGAAAGAGAATTAAATAGTTATTACTCTGCAATTAAGCAGGGTATGGAACCAAGATCAACAAGGCAGAAAGATATTGATGCCGCAGTCTCACTTTCCGACAAAGCTGGTAAAGCATTTGACGGAATCAACCTAACCTATAAGGGGTAAACAATGCCAATGGTAAACGGAAAGAAATTCCCATATACAAAAAAGGGAAAAGCAATGGCTAAGAAAGCAGCCAAAAAATCAGGCGCAAAGATGGCTATGAAAAAGATGGGAAAAAAGAAATAATGAAAGAGACAGATGATGGCGTAGTCTACGAGACTCGCCCAGATCTAAACGTTAAGTTGGATGTTTATCCAAACGCAGAACGCCAAGAGGAATCTAATCGTAAGTATATGACCTACGATTCAATCCAAACTGGTTCTCCTGCTAAGGCAGCACCTCGCCAATGAAGAAATCAAAAGGCGCTAAGAAGGTTGCCAAAGTAATGAAAGAGTTTAAGAAGGGCCAACTGAATATTGGCAAGTCTGCCAAGAAGGTTAAGTCTAAGAAGCAAGCAATTGCTATTGCTCTTTCAGAGGCAGGAATGTCTAAGAAGAAAAAGAAGTAATGTCATCTGGTAGCTACAAGCGCCACGATGGTTTTAATCCAGTTCAGATTAAGAATGGAATGGTAGTTCGTCTTAATAAGAATGGATCTATCAGAGCAGTATTAGGAAAGTATGGAGTATATGGCAAGCAAGAAGGATCCAAGACTCGCTAGGGCGGGAGTATCTGGTTTTAATAAACCTAAGAGAACTCCTAGTCATCCTAAGAAAAGTCACGTTGTGGTCGCTAAAGAAGGATCACAAGTTAAAACTATACGCTTTGGACAGCAAGGCGTAACTGGTGATAGGAAACCAACTGCAAGACAAAAATCATTTAAAGCTCGTCACGCTAAGAATATTGCCAAGGGCAAGATGTCTGCAGCGTATTGGGCGGACAAGGTGAAGTGGTGAAAAAGAAAGTAGCATTTTGGGATAAGAAGAACCCTAAGAAAACTTCTAAGAAATTAACACCAGCACAAAAGAGTGCTGCTAAAGCAAGAGCAAAGGCTGCTGGTAGACCATATCCAAATCTAATAGATAACGCAGCAGTAGCAAGAAAAACAAAGAAGAAGTAAGGAGAGATAAGTGGCACTAGGTGTAGCAGGTACAACTCTTAGCGATGAGTTAAATCGCCTTGCCAATGGTGGCACTTATAGAGATCCTTCGGCAATGGTAGGAGAAGCATTGGCTGCTCGCCAATGGGCTGCTCAAAGAACTGTTACCTTAACTGTTTCAGATACTGTTGGTGTTTTAAATCAGATTGCTGGTAATACTGATAAGTCTGCTTGGAAAGATTTTACTGGAGTTTGTAATCAACTAGCATCCAGTACGGGACTAGCTGCGGCAGCAGCATTAAGGTTGATATCCTCTTGAGTGCAAAATATAATTTAGTCTGTGAACAGGCAACAACATTTAATTTTCAATTCGTAATACAAGATGAAACTAATGGAGTAGTTACTCCTTGGAATCTAACAGGATATACAGCGACTATGACTGTACGCCCATTTGTAGGTTCTAATACCACAACACTTTCTTTAACTACCGCTAATGGTGGAATTACTTTAGAAGGTATTAGTGGAAGAGTAGTAGTAAATATTTCATCTACTACAACTGCAGATCTAACACCTGCTCGTTATTCCTACGATCTAGTAGTTAACTCTGGTGGTACTGTAACAAGAATTTTAGAAGGTAAGTTTGTAGTTACTGGAGGTGTAACACTGTGACAACATTTATAGTTGTAGAAAGTATTACTCCACAAGTATCTGTACAGTTTTCAGCAGATCAAGGTCCACAAGGTGGTCAAGGTGTAGCTGGTGCTACAGGTCCAACAGGACCTACTGGACCTAGTGGTTCTACAGGTCCTAGTGGACCAACAGGTTCATCAGGCGGAACAGGAGCAACAGGTGCAACTGGTAACACAGGCTCTACAGGTCCTACTGGTTCTACTGGTAGTGCTGGTCCTACTGGCGATACTGGTCCTACAGGTAATACGGGTTCAACGGGCGCGACAGGTCCAACTGGTTCCCAGGGTCCTACTGGCGCACAAGGCGATACGGGAGCTACGGGACCAACAGGTTCCACTGGCCCTACAGGTGCCACTGGCGCAACGGGGTCTGCGGGTGCGACAGGACCTACAGGTGCTACAGGGGCAACGGGCAGTACTGGTGCAACTGGACCAACAGGAGATATTGGACCCACAGGACCAACAGGATTAACTGGCGCTACAGGCGCAACAGGTAGTACTGGAGCAACAGGAGCCACTGGCACTGACTCAACAGTGCCTGGCCCAACGGGTCCTACAGGCCCTGCAGGGGCCGCAGGAGCCACTGGAGCGACTGGTCCTACAGGAAGTACTGGGGCAACAGGTGATACAGGCCCTACAGGGCCAGCAGGGGCTAATGGAGCCACTGGTGCCACAGGTGCTACAGGCGCTACTGGAGATACAGGACCTACTGGTCCTGCTGGTGCTAACGGTGCAACAGGAGCCACAGGTCCTACTGGACCTACGGGTGCAACTGGTGCTACTGGTGCCACTGGACCGACAGGTGCAGATTCAACAGTTCCTGGACCTACAGGTCCAACGGGAGCAACTGGTCCAACAGGACCTGGTGCTGATGCGATTCCAGTCTCATTTTTCTTAGGTGGAATGTAAACTCACCTAGTGAAGGTAAACGATTTCTTTGACAAGGTTATAGTAATTAATCTTGATAGAAGAACAGATCGTATGGAAAAGCTAGCTCCTCAACTAGAGAAGTTAGATATCCAATATGAAAGATTTTCTGCAGTAGATGGTAAGCAACTTGGTATAGATCCAATAGTCGCAGGGTTACAAAGTCATCTACAGGTAATGAAACAAATAGCAGGACAAAAAGTTTTAATACTAGAAGATGATGCTCAGTTCGTAGAAGACTTCAATGAGAAGTTTGAAAAGGTAATGCAAACATTGCCTGAAGATTGGGATATATTTTATCTCGGAGCATTAGTTCCTAAAGAGGTTGGCCTAGTAAGAATGGTTAATCGTCATTGGGGTATTCAAGTATTAACAACAGGATCTCAAGCCTACTGTATAAATCCTAGTAGATTAGAATACTTCATAAATAAACTTGAAGATTATAATTCCTATATAGATATCGGTCTAAGAGATTTTGCTAAAGATCTTAAAGCATATATAACACAGCCTAACTTAGTAGTACAATTCCCCTCGTACTCTGATCTACGACTTAAAGAGGTGAATGACTTTTGAAGGTAGCTGTCTATACGATTGCTAAGAATGAAGCAAAGCACGTCAAACGTTGGTTTGACTCAGCAAAGGGAGCAGATTACTTTTTAATCTGTGACACTGGTTCAGAAGATGATACTGTTAAGATCGCTAAAGATCTAGGTATTAATGTAGTTGAATGTAGAGTAGATCCTTTTAGATTTGATGTAGCAAGGAATTATGCACTTGCTTCATTACCACTAGATATTGACTGGTGTATCGCATTAGATATGGATGAGATGCTAGTCGGTGAGTGGAGAAGTGAATTAGAGAAGGCTTTAGCAGATGATGTTGATAGAGCCTACTATAGATTCATAACAGACTTTAATGAAGATGGAACTCCTAAGCACGAGTTTGATGGCTTTAGAATCCATAGAAGAAAGAATGTTTATTGGTCCCATCCAGTTCACGAGGTGCCTAGAACATACGGTAAGAAAGAAGTAACTAAGAGATATAATATAGAGGTTTGGCATAAACCAGATAACTCTAAGATTAGAAGTTACTACCTACCGATGTTAGAGATGGCAGCAGAGGAAAATCCTGAGCCAAGAAATCTTTACTATCTTGCTAGAGAATATTATTACAAAGAGAATTTTGAGAAGGCGTTAGAAGTATTTAAACGCTATGTTGAGATATCAAAGTTTCCAGCAGAAAAAGGATTTGCACTTCGCCTTATGGCAAAGTGTGATCCAGCAAATGCTGAGGAATACTTAACACAAGGCACTGAAGTATATCAAAGTAGAGAAGCAGTCTTAGCACTTGCTAATTACTACTACGAAAAGAAACAGTGGAAAGAGTGCAACTATTCATCAAAGGTTGCATTTGGTATCACAGAAAAAACCACAGGCTTTATGAGTGAATCTTGGGCTTGGGGTCATATGGCTGCAGATCTAGTTGCAGTCTCAGCTTGGCAATTAGGTAACTGGAAAGAAGCATATAAGTTCGGAAAGATTGCTCTTAAGTTAAGCCCTAACGATGAGAGATTAAAAAAGAATATGCAATTCTATAAGGAGAAAATGAATGGCAACGTTTAATGAAATGGTCAACGAGGTAAAGACCAATCTGCAAGGTTACACCTTGAAGCAAGATCGCCTGACCTATCTTAACGCTGCAATTACAAGCGTATCTACAAGTATGGTAGTAGGTTCAGCATCTAACCTAGCTAAGGGTACAATTGAAATTGATGATGAGTTAATCTGGATTGATAACTTTAGTACTGCATCTAATACTCTAAACGTAGCACCAGGCTTTGGTAGAGGATATCAAGGATCTACACCTACATCACACGCTCAATATGCTCAAGTAACTTTATCTCCATCATTTCCTAGAATCTCAATTAAGAAGGCTATCAACGATACTATCAACTCTTTGTATCCTAAACTATGGGCAGTAGATTCATATACCTTTACATTTAATGCAAGCCAAACTACATATGCACTACCAGATGATCTAGAACAAATCCTGTTTGTATCTTGGCAGACTACTGGTTCATCTAAAGAGTGGCTACCAGTTAATCGCTGGAGAGCAGATGGTATGGCTAATATCGCTACCTTTAATAGTACTAACACAATTAATATTTATGAGAACATACAACCTGGTAGAACAGTTCAAGTTTACTACACTACCACTCCAGATACTTTAGAAAATAACTCTGATGATTTTGCTGATGTAACTGGACTTCCTGAGTCATCTCAAGATGTAGTAACACTAGGTGCAGCCTACAAGTTACTATCCTTTGTGGATTCAGGAAGAATATCTTTAACCTCAGCAGAGTCAGATCTTGCAGATTCTAAGATCCCTTCAGGAGCTGGCGCTAATAATTCTCGTTATATCTACGCTTTGTATCAACAAAGACTTAACGAGGAAGCACTTAAACTGCAAGACAAATATCCTATTAGGCTACACTACGTACGATGAACAAACGGTTACCTAATAAGAAATGTAGTACTTGTAAAAAGAAAAAATATCTTAAAGATTTTTCTAAAAATAAAAATAGACCAGATGGTAGACATAGTCAATGTAGAGTATGTAGAAGTAAGTACAAACCATCACCAGAAAGTTTAAAGAAAAATAGAGAAAGATTAAGAGTCTGGAACAGGTTTAAAATATCTGGATTTACTCAAGAAGATTTTGACAGTAAGTTAAAAGAACAGAACTATAGATGTGCTATATGTGGCACTACTGATTCTGGTAGATCTGATTGGTGCGCTGATCACGATCACAAAACAAAACAAAAACGAGGAGTCCTATGTCACAAATGCAATACAGGCTTAGGACTGCTACAAGATGATATAGATATCTTGTGTTCAGCAATAGACTATCTAAAACACTACACCAAATAGAGTAAGGAAAGAAATGACCCGCAAGTTCTCGTCTATCAGCGTTGAGTCAACGCTTGCATCTGGTATATCAAATAGCCAGACAACTTTAACTGTTGCTAGTGGTACGGGTTCAGCACTACTTGGTGGTGTAACCCTCGCTGCTGGTAACGTAGATCAGTTCACATTAGCACTTGATCCCGATACTACCAACGAAGAGATTGTATTTGCTACTGCAGTAACATCAGATACTTTTACAATTGTTAGAGGTGGCGCTGGATCTAGTGCAGTAACACATTCTGCAGGAGCAACAGTACGCCACGTTCTAACATCAGATGATCTAAACGCTTTTGAAGCAGGATTAGATGGTGGATCAGGAGATCCAGTATCTGGTCTTATGCTAATGGGCGGCTAACCAAACACTAAGGAGATAAAAAACAATGGCAACAACTTACAAGGTGCTTGGTCAAAGCAACCCAAGCGCAACAACAGCAACAACTCTATACACAGTACCATCAGCTACACAGACAGTAGTATCAACTGTAACAATCTGTAACCAAGCAGCAACTGCTGCTACCTATCGCATTGCGATACGAGTTGCAGGAGCAGCATTAGCAACAAGTCAATACATTGCATATGATGTATCACTACCAGCTAACGCTTCAGATACTTTAACACTTGGTATCACGCTTAATGCTACAGATGTAATCACAGTTTACTCATCAACAGCCACAATGTCCTTCGGAGCCTTCGGAAGCGAGATTTCTTAATATGACAACAGGAAGATTACCTTCAGTAGAAGGTGGTATACAACCTACGATTGTAGATGCTAAGGGAGATCTAATTACTGCTACGGCAGCAGATACCCCTGCTCGTATCGCGGTGGGCGCTAACGACACAGTCCTCACAGCAGACTCAACTACAGCCACAGGATTAAAGTGGGCTGCTGTTGCAAGTGGTGGAATGACTTTAATTTCTGAAACTGTTGCAAGTGCTTTGAGCAGTTTAAGTTTTTCATCTTTAGGCAGTTATAAGCAATTAGTTTTAATTTATTCTGGAATTAGACATTCTGATAATGCTACCGTTTTTGCAATGAGATTTAATAATAATTCAGGCGGCATTTATCATAATGCTGGATTTACTGCAACTGGTGGTAATGGTGCAACTGTAAATATTGCAGGAAATTCACCAACTCATTTAGGTAATAGTTCACCGACCGCAATGTATGCTTTTGGTGAAGGCACAAATAATGCTGCATTATCAACAGATGTTAAAGGGTATATTTTGATTGATAATTATACATCAAGCACAAAAGGTAAAAGCGTATTTTGCACTTTTGATTATTATGACAATGCTGCTGGATCATACAGAGTAAAAAATGGAATGTCATATTTTGATAGCACAACAGCAATAACTTCTTTGGATATAGTCAGATTAAGCGGCACAGGCACTTTTTCTAATACAACAAACACAACTATCAGATTATATGGAGTTTCATAATGAAAAGAATAATAAATTGCGAAACAGGCGAAGTAATAGAACGTGAATTAAATGCTGAAGAAATAGCCCAACAAGAAATTGATGAGGCTAATATCCAAGCAGCACAGGCTATTAATCAAGCCGAAGCCGTAGCAAAAACAACTGCTCGTCAGGCTCTATTAACTAAACTTGGTATTACCCAAGAAGAGGCACAACTACTACTAGGAGGTAACTAGATATGGCAACTGGCCGAATAGGGGTTACGCCAACCCTTAGAACGAGATGGTCTAAACAACCTACTGCTGGTACTACCAGCTTAAGTGGTTTAGATGATAACTCTGTTGCTTTGGTTTATGACGTAGGGTATGAGCAGGTATACCGTAACGGTGTCCTACTATCTCGCGGTAATGATTACACAGCAACTACTGGTACATCTATTACTTTAATTGATGCCACTATTACTGGTGATATTATTGAGGTCTTCGCTCAACAGTTAGTTCCATTAGCTGATGCAATCAGTAAGGGACAGTTCACCGCTAAGGGAACGCTGCTCTCAGCTACTGCTGCATCAACACCAGGTGTTCTTGGTGTTGGCGCTAATGCTACGGTTTTGACTGCTGATAGCACAGAGGCTACTGGATTAAAATGGGCTACGCCTTCTGCGGGTGGTATGACTTTAATTAGCACAACCACTTTAACAGGTAATTCGGTGACAATATCATCAATTCCACAAACTTACAATTCATTAAAATTAGTAATGAGAACTCCAGATGTTGCATCAGATAATTGGATTTTTGGCCGAGCAAATGGCATTACAACAAATTCTTATCTTTCACATAGAACAGATTCCGATAATAGTGGACAACAAGGTAATGGATGGAATGACAATATCTGGTATATAGCAGAACAAGATAGTGCTGCCGCACAAGGTTTAATTTGTTTTGAATTTGATGATTATACAAATGCAACTAGTTGGAAAATTGGGCGCGTTTGGGGAGTTGCAAATAATAAAACTACCAACACATATTCAAGTCCGTTAAATAAATTATTAGTTGTAAATACAACAAGTGCAATAACAAGTTTAACTTTTTTTGTGGATAACAGCGCAAATTTTGATGGCGGTTCAATTCTACTATACGGAGTTAAATAATGACTAACACTAAACCACAAATAAAAATTGTAAATTGCGAAACTGGCGAGGAAATTGTCAGAGATGCTACTGCTGAGGAAATTGCTCAAATGGAAATTGATGCCGCAAATGCAGAGGCAAGAAAACAAGCCGAAGCCCAAGCAGCAGCACAACGCCAAGCACTACTAACTCGTCTTGGTATCACAGAAGAAGAAGCAAGAATCCTACTAGGAGGTAACTAATGGCTATAACTAAAGCAACGGCTAGTTCAATAGCACCAGCAGCCAAGGGAGACCTTGTTGCAGGTAGTGCTACTAACGATGCCGCAATACTAGGAGTAGGTACTAATAACCAGGTATTAACTGCTGACAGTAGTACCACTACAGGACTTAAGTGGGCTGCTGCAGGGTCTAGTTTTGTAGGTTGCCTTGCATATACATCTAATCAAAGCATTACCTGGACCGCTAATGTTGCCAAAGTAATTACTATGGGCAGTGAGGAATTTGATACTGATGGATTCCACTCCACTTCAACAAATACAAGTAGAATAACAATCCCTTCGGGTAAAGATGGAAAATATTTATTAACCGCTCAATGGGATATTCAGGCTGCTGGTATAAATAGTTATTATCAAACTTACCTTACAAAAAATGGAACAAAAATAGGTAATGGTGTTAATCGTGGTGGTTCAGGAAATATCGGTGATAATGCTTTTTGGGGGAAAAGTTTTACAACGATTGCGGATTTAGTAGCAAATGACTATATTGAATTTTATTATCAAACTGACCTTAGCGGTACATCAGAATTTTGGTTACGTTTTGGCGCAATTTATTTAGGAGCATAATATGGAAATAAAAATATCTAAACCTACTAAACCGGTTCATTCAACTATTTTTTACAATGAAACTGGATTTAATCTATTTCAAAAAGATGATGATTTTTATTTATCAGGTGAGGCAACTGAGCAAGAATTATTAGATGCTTATGCGGCTCACAATCCATTAGCACCAACAGAGCCAACAGTTACAGAAAAATTGGCAAGCGTAGGGTTATCTATTGATGACCTTAAAGAGGCTTTAGGTTTATAGCACAATCTTGAGGAAATGTTCTACAATCATTAATCACCCCGCTTCGGCGGGGTTTTCTATTTAAGGAGATCAATGGCATACGGCGATGATATGCAATGTAATAAATGCAAGGTAACTAAGCCGAAGTCTGAGTTCTTTAAAGAGTCAAAATTTACTCGTGGTTATAGATACTCCTGTAAAGATTGCGAAAAACCTATGCGAGAAATTTATAAGAGTAAACCAGAAAATAAGATACGAGCTACTAAAACTCGTAGAAGTTGGGTAAGAAAAACTAAGTATAATTTTCCTCAAGAATTGTATGACGAAAGATTAAACGATCAAGGTGGAGTCTGTGCAATATGTGGCACAGATAATCCTGGTGGGCGTGGACAATTCCACGCTGATCATAACCACAGTACTAATGAACCAAGAGGTGTGCTTTGCCACAATTGCAATGTAGCACTTGGTAATTTTAAAGATAATCCAGAGTTACTAGAAAAAGCAATTGTGTATCTCAATAAATATTCGGAGGTTGAATAGTGGCTTATAGTGACGATATCACCGAAGGCATACCCTACGTATTATCAAACCCTGCTGGTGCCACATCTTATGCCTTAACTGGCGTTGCCTATGATATGGCTATTGCAGGACTACCATTCTTTGTTAATGCCTCCGATGATACACCTTATCGTAGAGTTACAGCACAGTATCGTAAGCAACAGATTGACCAAACTAGAGAAGCTGGTGAGCAGACACTTACTGGTTGGTGGTTAAGAAGTCAGTCATCATTTCATCAAGGACAAGGTATTAACTTCTTTGAACCTATCCAAGATGAGTCATTAAGATTTCAATATACAGAATCTAAAGGTTGTGATATCTGGACTAGAGGACAGGTAACATTACTTAACTCTGTATCTAATGTACATACAGTTACTGGTCCAGTAAGAGATGACCTACGACCTAATCAATATGCTAGATCTATTCAGTGGACAAAGAACAGTAATCTATATGATGGTATCTTATTAGCAGATGAATATGATATAGACAAAGTATTCCCTCGCATTACTGTATCTATTAACAACAAGGCTTTAACCTCTAACGTAGCAACACTCACTACTACATCAGCTCACGGGCTATCTGTAGGTATGCAGATCACCATCTCTGGTGTAGATGCCACCTTTAATGGTGAGTACCGCATCACTGGTGTACCTACAACTACTACCTTTACCTATGCTAAGACAGCAACTGATGTTGTATCTACTCCAGTATCACCAGTAGGAACTGGTACTGCTGAGGTAATCCACTTTATAGATTACAACTCTGGTACAGATTATCCAGTATTTGGTATCTGTGATGATGGTGTATATGCCTATTGGGTAACTAACGTACTCAACACTGGAACACCAAGGTTTAGAATGTATAAGAAGTTACTATCAGATGATAGTTCAGTATCACCTACTCTAATGATTAGTGATAATAGTGTTACTATAACTAATGCAGTTCTAGAGTTTACTAAAGAGCGTATCGTTGCTTGTATCAATAACAAGGTTTATGAGATATCAACTACTGCTACATCTTTACCTACTGCTGTATACACCCATCCAACAGATGATTTTGTTTATACCAGTATTACCTCAAGCGGTGCAGCTATATATGTAACTGGCTTTAGTGGTATCCAATCTACTATTCAAAAGTTTACCTTATCTACTGCTGGAGCTATGCCTACTTTGACCAGCGCTATTACTGCTGCTGAACTACCAGTAGGTGAGAGATGCTACAGAATATTTTATTACCTGGGCTATATGGCTATTGGTACTAACACAGGTATCCGCGTAGCAGTTGTATCAGATGATGGCTCTATTAATTACGGTCCTTTAGTAGTAGAGACTACTCAGTGCGTATACGATTTTGCTGCAAGAGATTCATACATCTGGTGTGCATCTGGTGTAGATGGTGAACCTGGTGTAATCAGAGTTAACCTAGGCTTACGCTTTGGTAATGATCTACTATTTGCTTATACAAATGATTTATATAAGCCAGGAGTATCTGGCTTTACCACTACTGCCTGTGCTTTTATGGGCGATACCAATCAACTAGCATTTGTTACTGCTGATAATGGAACCACTGATGGTGCTATCTATATTGAGAATCTTAACGAGAAGATATCTGAAGGATATCTACAGACAGGCTTTATCCGCTATAACACATTAGAGTTAAAGGTATTTAAGTTATTACAGGCTAGAGTTGATAACTCTACTGGTGGATTAAATATAGATACCGTAACCTATGATGGAGATGAATACCGTATTGGTACCTTTGCACAGCAAAGTTCTGTACCAGAGGTAACTGTTTCATATCCAACAGGAGCGCAAGAGTATCTAGGATTTAAGTTTACCCTTACTAGATCTACTACTAATACCTCACAAGGACCAGTGTTTAATGGCTATAACTTAAAGTCATTACCTGCAGTACCTCGTCAGCGTTTAATCCAATATCCATTATTTTGCTATGACCACGAGGCAGATAAGTTTGGTGTTGAAGAAGGATACGAAGGATCTGCGTATGATCGTATGTCTGCATTAGAACAAGTAGAAAATGTGGGAGATACAGTTAGAGTTCAAGACTTCAGAACAGGTGAGTCATACCTTGGCCTTATTGAAGAACTTGATTTTATAAACAAGACACCATCAGGACCTCGTTTCTCTGGCTACGGAGGAACACTGGTCGTAACAATTAGATCTATTTCATAGGAGCCATAATGACCCCTTCTGACTGGGCTGCACTAGCAGTCTCTATAACCACTCTAATAGGCGCAATAGCGATGGGTGTAAGACACCTTGTGAAGCACTACTTATCAGAGCTTCGCCCGAATGGTGGATCAAGTTTAAAAGATTCCGTCAGTAGGTTAGAAAGACAAGTGGAGGAAATAATAAGTATACTTATCAACAAAAATAAATAAGGGGGAATAATGGTTACGGTTTACACATTACCAGATTGTGTGCAATGTGATATGACTAAGAAGTTATTAGATAGAAGTAAAGTAAAATACGAAGTTGTAGATATAAGCCAAGACCAAACTGCTAAAGAAACTGTAGAAGCATTAGGATATAAGCAGGCACCCGTAGTTGTTTATGATAAGTTCCACTGGTCAGGATTTAGACCAGATAAGATTAACGCATTACATTTGGCACTACTAGAAAAAGGCGTAGCATAATATGGAAAAGGAAACAAAGAATGAAACCTGTTGTAAAGAGAGCGACACCTGCTGCAATAGCAGTGCTACGACAAGCAACAGCATTGTGGCCCAAGCGCAAGAAAGCCTCAGACGGACTCTTGCCTTCATCGGCACACATTAAACAAAGTCCTAACTCAGACCACAATACAGGACTAGCTGTAGATCTAACCCACGATCCAGATAATGGAGTAGATTGTAAAGACATCTATAAGAGATTACAGTCAGATGCAAGAGTAAAGTACTTAATATTTAAAGGTAGAATCTGGAATCAAGTAGATGGTGAAAGAGTTTATAGCGGAAAGAATCCCCACAATAAACACTTGCATATTTCCATAAAGGATCAGTATGCTAAAGATGATTCCAACTGGTTTGGTTGGATGGGTGAGGTGCCTAAGAAGTTTACACTTCCTAAGCCATTACCTAAAAAGAAACAGGAGAAACAATGAAGGATCTACTAAAGAAGTTAAAGAGCAAGAAGACTAAGGCAGCATTTAAGTCTTACCTACGAGCTGTACTTGCTTCAGCAGTAACAATGGGATTAGCACTAGCGGCTGATCTTGCACCAGAATATGCAATCTTAATCGGATCTATCGCAGGTCCACTTGCTAAGTGGGCAGATAAAACTGAAAGAGAATATGGTCTAGGATCTAAATAGTTTTAACACCGCGAGGCAATACAGGGAGGGCGCTGAAAAGCGCCCTTCTTTTTTTATGCCCTTTTACTCTTGGATGTAATCTGGTTTATCTATTGGTGTGGGTACGATAACAAGATTGCCACAGTTAGAACACTCACCGTCTAGGTGATACCAAGATAGTTGATAATCATAGAAGGATGCCATAATCGTAAAGGTCATAGAACCACAAGGACAGGCGTGAAGAGGACCGAGATCTCTAAGATCTGAACCGAACTTCGGTGGGAGTTTCTCCCTGTTTTTAAACAGCCTTGGTAGACGGAACATATAATCCCTTGTCTACGCAACCCGACAAGGGTTGCCGTTAATTCGCCTTTGGCTCATATTGTACACATTCCGAACCCACTATTGATGTTATTACGGCCCTTGGCGTGTCGCAAGTACATCCCACACTTTTATTGTAGTAGTGGTATTATTTACCTTAAGAGATAGGAGTTGAATTGACCGCGATAATTGGTATCCAGGGCAAAGGCTGGGCAGTATTAGCCTCAGATACTATGACTACCTATACTGACAAACCTTACATTGCCAAAGGCTATGACAAAATAGTTAAGGTTAATGAATATCTAATAGCTGTAGCAGGTGATGCTACTGCTGGAGATATTTTAAATAACTTATGGCAACCACCAAAGGTAATTAAAACTCAAGAGCCTGATCGCTTCTTAATGATTAGAGTTCTACCATCTATCAAACAAACATTAACTGATGCAGGGTATGACCCTGCGCCTAAGAATAAGAATGATGATGACTCTGGATGGGATGCTTTAATTTGTTTTAATGGAAAGATATATCAGATCAGTGATGACTATGGGTATATGAGAGATGATAGAAACTTATACGGCATAGGCTCAGGTGGATCAATCGCTCTTGGTGCATTAGCTGCTATGGAGAGTGAGATTAGATCTCATACTAAAGCAGCGAGTGCTGCAAAGAAAGCAATTAACATTGCTATACAGTACAACGTATGGTGTGGTGGAGTACCAACCATCAAGACACAATTCACAAAGTAAGGAAGGTTATGAAAGAAATACTTTTACAATTAGAGTGGTATCTATTAGACTTAGAGATGTATAAGTTTATTCTAGAATGTTTTATTAAGTGGGGATTAAATTGAAAAAGAATGAACGGGATTTGCGAGAGCAGATTGCAAAGGAAATAGAATCTAAAGGCGATGAAATCGTTTGGATATGGACAGCTATAGGTGGCCGTACACCAGAAGCTATTGATTGGTATGTAAAAGATGTTAAGTTTTTTGCAAACATAGTAAGGGGTGAATATGAGCGATCCAAAGCAGTTATTGATTGATGTTCTACGAGCTAAAGATGCTGGTAGGGCTAGATCTAAACAGACACAGGTAGGTCCATCAGAGTTAGGTGGTTGCCGTAGAAAAGTTTGGTATCGTCTTAACGATCAACCTGAAACTAATGAGAACGAATTAAAGTTAGCAGCGATTATGGGTACTGCTATCCACGCTACTATTGAAGAAGCAATACGCAGTATTGATCCAAAGGGTGAGAAGTATTGGGTTGAAACTGCAGTTGAGTATTCTGGGATGAAAGCGCATATAGATCTATTCATTCCAGAGACTGGCGATGTTATTGATTGGAAGACTGTTAAGAAACAAAACCTTTCTTACTTTCCAACTAATCAACAACGTTGGCAGGTTCAAGTCTATGGCTACCTATTAGACAAGTCTGGGAAGGGGAAGCCTAGAACTGTCAACTTGGTAGCCATAGCAAGAGATGGCGATGAGAGAGATGTAGTTGTCCACTCTGAAGCGTATGACCCTACGATTGCTGAAGAAGCTCTTAACTGGTTGAGCGCAGTTAAAGAGTCACAAGTAGCACCAGATCCTGAGAGAGATCAGAATTACTGCAAGTCTTATTGCAAGTACTTTGATGCAACAGGAGAGGTGGGATGTTCAGGATTAAAAAAAGAACGTATCAAGGATGAACTACCTGTTATAGAAGACAGTAGTGTTGATCATTCAGCCTTGATGTACTTACAACTTGATCAACAGATAAAAGAGTTGACCGAAAAACGAGAGTCGCTACGGACTGCGTTTGACGGTATAACTGGAGAGACTGCTAGTGGTGTACAGATTACCTGGACAACTGTTAATGGTAGGTCTACAGTTAACACAGCCGAAGTAGAAAAACTACTAGGCTTTGTACCAAAGGTGGAGGGACAACCTTTCGCTAGATTAAATATAAAAACTGGAGGAAAATAAATGGCTGCACCTGAATCAACAAAGTTTCAGATCAACTACAAGTTAGCTGATGGAACTTTAGTGAATCTATATGCAACAAATCAGGCAGAGTTAGAGGCATCTCTAACATCAATTGCTGATCTATCAACACTCATTACTTCAACTGGTACCACACTTGGTGCCACTGCTCAACCATCTGGTGGAGCAATTGCCTATGCTAAGAAAACATTAGGCGCTACAACAGTGTCAGCACCATCAGGTGATGCACCTGATTGTAAGCACGGCACTATGAGTTTTAGATCTGGACAAGGAACTAAGGGTCCTTGGAAGGGATGGATGTGCGCTGCACCTAAAGGTGCTACAGATAAGTGCGATACAGTTTGGATTAGATAAACAATGCGGGGGCCTCGTAGTTTTGAGAACCCCTCTTGTGCAGAGATCTCAGTAGATCTCTTCTTTCCCGAAGTAGGAGATTCATTATCTGTTATAAGACAACTTAAAAATGTCTGCAAGTTATGTCCCCACCAGCAAGAATGTGCAGAGTGGGGCATACAAAATGAGAGATACGGAGTATGGGGCGGTCTATCAGAAAAAGATCGTAGAGCAATCCGTAGACAAAGAAACATTATTATAAGAGAAGAAGAAATTGCTTAACTTAAACAGAGCTTGGAAGAGTACGACAACAAAGGCTACCCCTTTGCCTATCGTCTGGAATGATTTAAAGTCTAAACAGATAAGGTTTAGAAGAGGTCAAGTCTGTATGATTGCTGCTGCTCCAAACGCTGGTAAGTCTATGTTTGCTTTGATCTATGCGATCAAGGCTAATGTTCCAACGCTTTTCTTTTCTGCAGATACTGATGTTGCTACAGTAATGATGAGAACTGCAGCACATATCTCAGGTCATAATCAAACTCTGGTAGAAGAAAACTTAACCAAGAATAGTAAGTACTATGATGATAAGTTTGATAAGGTAAAAAATATACAGTGGGTCTTTGACTCATCACCATCACTAGATGATATTGAGTTAGAGATCAAGGCTTATATAGAACTTTATGGTATTCCACCAGAGTTAATTATTATAGATAACCTTATGAATGTGGTAGCTGAATCAGACAATGAGTGGGCAGGACTGCGAGCCATTATGGTTGAACTGCACGATATGGCTAGACAGACTGAGGCTTGTGTAATGGTTCTTCATCACGTTAGCGAACAGTCTGAGTATGGCTCTACCACTGAACCACCTGCTCGTAGATCTATTCACGGTAAGGTATCTCAACTACCTGCAATGATATTAACACTGGGCTATGAACCTATAGGACAGTTGCTTAGAATTGCTGCAGTTAAGAATCGCTTTGGTAAGCACAGCGCAGATGGTAAAGACTATGTATCTTTGTTTGCTAGTTATGGTTCTTGTCAGATCAGCGATGCTGATGAGTATGGTCGTATGCTTGGTAGAGATGCAAGGTTTGAGAGTATGAGAGACAAGGTAGGCTAATGGCTAATACGGAGATACAGTATGTCAAAAAGAAAATTAATAAACTGGAAAGTGATTTTGCTGCTTTTAGTTCTATACTTATTCAGGCAGGAATTATTGAAGTATATGAAGAAGATGGTCAGCAAGCATACAAAGTAAACAAGGTTAAGGTAGATGAGCGCAAAGAATAAACGCAAGGGTGCATCCTTTGAACTAGATGTAATGAAATGGTTTAGATCTAAGGGTGTTAATGCTGAGCGCTTACGCTTATCAGGACAAAAGGATGAGGGTGATCTAGTAGTTATTATTGCTGGAGAAACTTTTATCTTGGAGTTAAAGAATACAAAGGTGTTAAACCTACCTCAGTTCTGGAGAGAAGCAGTTGTTGAAGCTCAGAACTATGCTACTGCTAGAGGTATTAAACCAGCACCACTATCTTATGTAGTAGTTAAAAGAAGAAGTGCAGGGATAGAACAGGCTTGGGTGGTCCAAGACTTACAGCAATGGTTGGAGGATAAGTATGCCAATACCTAGTGGACAGATAACCACTACTAAGATAATGCAAGGCTTAGATAAGGGAGAGCAATGCCAGGACAAGACTGGTCAAGAAGTAAACGAACAAACAGACGAAGCAACGACACCGATGCAAAGTCAATCCCAATCGGAGTAGTAGTACAGTTTTATGGTGGAGAAGTAAAAGAGGGTAGAGCAAGTTCAGTTAGGTGTGTGATGCACGATGACTCTCGCAAGTCAGCAGTGATGAACACAGTGGAGAACCTATACTTTTGTCATACCTGCGGTAAGGGTGGAAACACCATCAATGTTGTAATGGAAAAAGAAAGTTTGGAGTTTAAAGATGCTCTCGCAAGAGCAATTGAAATCTTATCTACAAGCGGCCACTCGCTACCAGCAGGGTCTAAACGTAGAAACCGCAACCTTTCTAAAAGAACGTGGCATATCTAAAGAGATAGCTGAGTCTTTTAGTTTAGGTACAGTAGTTGATCCAATCCCTGAGCATCAGTTGTATCAGGGTTGGTTATCTATACCCTACTTTACTGCCCTTGGTATTTGTGTTGGCTTTAAGTTTAGAAGATTAGATGATGGCAAACCTAAATATGGTATGGCTACTGGTCAGAAGACCCATCTATTTAATGTTAATGCTTTACTAGAACCTAAGGATACTATCGCAGTATGTGAAGGTGAGTTAGATGCCATCATTGCTACTGGTGCTTTAGGTATACCTGCAGTTGGTGTTCCTGGTGTTGCTGCCTGGAAACCACATTATGCAAAGCTAATGAATGGGTATGGACAGGTATTAGTTATAGGTGATAATGATATTAAAGAGGATGGTTCTAATCCAGGAGCTGAGTTTTCTAAGAGAGTAGCATCAGAAGTTATCAATGCAAGTATCTGTGTCCTTCCTGCTGGAATGGATCTAAATGACCTATACTTAGCAAAAGGGATAGAAGAGACAAAACGGATATTAGGAGCAGTTAATGTATGAAGAGTTAAGGGAAGATGGTACTACCCGTATTGTCGGAGATCTTGCTGATCTAAAGAATCAGAAGTTTATATCTGATATGTGGAAAGTATTAGATGATGCAGGTAATTTACTTCTATCTAAACATAAGGATTATGGTCCCACTAATATCTCTAACGCACCAGGTGGTGCGCTTAATGGATTAAGAGTGCGTATGCACGATAAGACTGCTCGTATAAACCATCTAATAGATAATGGTGCAACACCTGAGAATGAATCTTTAAGAGATAGTTTTGTAGATTTACTTAACTATTCAGCTATTGCAATTATGGTTTTGGAAGGTACTTGGCCTAAGTAATTCAGCACACCTAGTAGATAAGAAGCGTAGAAAAGTAGATGACTAAAGAATTACACCCGATACTGACTGACCTAGTACCAGCAGTGGCTAACTCTATTGCTCGTAGATTTAAAGGTTGGGTAGAACGAGATGATTTAAAGCAAGAGCTTTATCTTTGGGCTATCGGTAGACAAGGTCAATACTTAGATCAACTTAATGAAGAGAATAAAGAAAAGCGTGAGTATAGTGTAAGTAGAATTGCATATCAGATGCGTAGAATTGCAGAGAAGTATGCTCGCAAAGAGAAGGCTCGCAAGGCTGGCTATCATACCTCTGATGAGATCTTCTACGATACTGCAACTATCGCTAGGTTAATGCCATCTATCTTACAATCTGTAATAGAAGGAACTGTACTAGAGCAGGCACAAGATTTAATAAATGATGGACAACCTCGCAAACAACCAGCACCTTCTGAGGGTGGCAACCTCCTTGCTATCTTAATAGATGTAAAGAGATCATACTTAAAGTTAGAAGAAGAAGATAAGATCATACTTCGTATGCGCTACTACGATAACAATACCCTTCAAGAGATATCACAATACTTAGAGGTAGCAGTATCCACTGCTGATCGCAGATGCACTTCAGCTTTGCGTAGATTGCAAGATAACTTGGGCGGGGATTCACCTTGGCAATAAACATAATTTACAATGAAGATTGTTTAGACACTATGAAATCTATGGATGATAACTCTATAGATTTAACTATTACATCTCCACCTTATGACTCACTTAGAGTTTACAATGGATACTCTTTTGATTTTGAAAATACATCTAAAGAACTGTATCGCATTACTAAACAAGGTGGTGTATTGGTATGGATAGTAGGAGATGAAACTGTAAAGGGCAGTGAGACTGGCACATCTTTTAGGCAAGCACTTGGATTAAAGGAAGCAGGCTTTAACTTGCACGATACTATGATTTGGCGCAAAACAAATCCAATGCCTAAGTTCAAGCACAAGCGATACTCTTGTGTCTTTGAGTATATGTTTGTCTTATCTAAAGGACAACCTAAAACTTTTAATCCTTTAATGCAACCTAATAAAAGAGCTGGTGAACTTTATGATTACACAGCTAAACTAAAAACTACAGGTAAAGTAAGACAGAAAAAAACATTCAATATAAATAGTGAAAGATACCGAGATAACATATGGGAGATAGCTGTTGCAAGAAATGACACCGATCATCCTGCTGTTTTTCCTGAGGCTTTAGTATCAGATCACATATTATCTTGGAGCAATGAAGGTGATATTGTTTATGATCCTTTTATGGGATCAGGAACTACTGCTATTGCCGCTAAAAAACTAGGCAGAAACTACATAGGTAGTGAGATCAGTCAAGAGTACTGTGCCATTGCAGCGAGCAGGATATAATGGATATCTTAAGAGAGTCTGAATTATTTGATTACTTAAGAGAGTTTCACTTCTCTGATCTGAGTAAGAGTGAAGATGAGTTTGATAGTTTTGATTGCGTAAGTATGGAACATAAGATGTTTATTGAATTGAAATCTAGGAAGACACACTATGACGATCTGTTAATAGAGGAACATAAGTACTCCTCTCTCATAATGGCGGCTGGTATCAGGTCCCTTACTCCCTGGTATATCAACTCCACACCTAACGGCATCTGGGGGTTTAATCTCTCCAAACTCCCAATGCCTAAGTGGGAGGACAAGTGGCTACCTATTACTACTGAGTTTGCTAATAAGAAGAGCAGGTCTAAGCCTGTTGGTTATTTAAATATAAAAGATGGAGAAGAGTTTTGATCTACGAATATAGATGCAACACCTGTAATCTAATTAAGTCTGTTGAAAGGTCTATCTATGATGATGAGAATATTCCTCTCTGCTGTGGTGATCTCGCTGTGCGGGTTTATGCTTCTCCTCCTGTAAGTTTTAGAGGTAGTGGCTTCTACACCACCGATAAATAATTGTGCTACATTTATAAAAATGTGCTACAATTATTTCATACCCCTTCGGTTCCTATCCCGAAGGGGTTTCTAATTAGAGAAGCCCCGCAGGAAATGAACAAAACTGCGGGGCTTATTGTCCCTAGGAAGGAAGGGAACTCTATTATATCAGATCTAAAATCTGTGTGCCAATTTCTTTAGTATAAATAGGTGGTATAGCTTCAACTAACTCACCCCATATCATCCAATCAATTCCCATTGCTTCTCTTGCTTGTTCAATACTCTTAGCAGTATGACCGCCGTTAGGTATCTCATCTCTCATAGAACCATAGATACCAACTGGTTTGCCTTGTTCCTTATGATTACAAACAGATCCTTTTAATTGTAGATTGCTCTCAAATAATCTGTGCCTTCTAACCTTTAATCCAAAGGATGAACCACACATCTGTATTGGGTTAATAAGTGGTGAGCCTGGTACATTCTCAATAACATAAGGCCTACCACTTGCTATCAAAGCCTCTCTAGTTTGCGGTATTAAATCTATCTTATCTGTTGATTTACCTTGAGCATTGCGTAGGTGTTGAGTAATGCTATGCGTTTGGCAGGGTGGACTAGCAGCTATTACATCAAAGGATTTAAGGAACTCCATATCCTTCATAAGTTCTAAGCAGTCAGCCTGAATAAACTTAAAGGGGTAGCGTTTCTGTTTCTTGATATCTACCCCTACTACCTCAAAGCCTGCTAACTGGTAGCCTTTACTAGCACCACCAGCTTTGCAGTATAGGTCAAGTAGTTTCAATTAGTAGTAGTTGTTTCTAAGGAAGAACTTATACGCCTTGCAAGGAGAGCCGTAGCGAGAGTCAATGTATTTAAGACCTCGTAGGATTTGATATTCGCTTCGGTGATCTTTCTCTCTAAGGAGCTGAGCAATTCCGTAAGCACTTGATCCTCTTTGGTTCTTTGCGTAGTTATCAAACCTGCTCTCACGGGTCCAAAGGGACTTAAGGCAGACCCACTCTCTCCCTCTCCAGTCCCAACCAGCCGAAGCGTACTCTTGTGCGAGCTTTCTATTACGATCCTTTTCATCTTTTGTTGCCTTCCTATTCTCTATAACTCCATTTGGTATTTGTTTTACTATTGGTGTTGATAACTTACCTTCTGCGAAAACGACTAGACTTAGTGTTGCCAGCGATATCAAGCCATTTCTTACCCATATCTTCATCAGAGTTCATCTCCTCCTCTAAGTAGGTGCGATAAACATTTGGGTAATCTCTACTCAAACGAGCCAACGCCCTATCCCTTGCTCTACGATAGTTTCTTTTACGAACGGCTTGTGCCTTCGCTACTTCTGTTCTTCTCTCTACAGTTCCCATTAACTCCATCTATCTACGCAATTAGCAATAGTAGCAAGGACAATAGGCGTAATCTCTATGAACTCCATAGTTAATTTAGCCTCTTCCTCTGTCGTTTCATACTGTCCCACCCAAACCTTACTGTCTGGAGGGCTACTACGATACCATTTAATAGCCTCTAGGACATCTTCTCCGCCCCATATAGCTATCCCTTGAGCATCTGATACCTCATAGAATACAACATTAACCTTGCCCCTTCTGGGCAGTTGTAATACATCTTTCATTTGTTCGCCATCTCTCTCTTTACTCTCTCGTTCTCACAATTTACACAGGTATCTGACTTATACTCTGCCCTATCAAACTCAACAGCGCAGGTATCGCAGTTAATTAACTCCTCATAGCCTCCATTATAGGCGTAGTCATCTCCGAATAGGTAGCGTGGCTCGCTCATATACTCTCCTCTATAACTACCTTGTTGATTAGACAAGCTCGGCATATAGCGTGGGTTAGATCGCTATACCATTTACCAACTACTTGATTGCAGTAATCGCAGGTAATGGTGTCGCCCTCTCCCTCAGTGAACTCATACCCTTTCATCTCACTCATATAGAGTTCTCTTTCTCGCGTTCAGTTGCCTGATCCATCAAGCAATTATCGCAGGCATATCCTCCGTCATAGTTGTTATACCAATCAGGGTTTGCAATCTCCCACCCACAAAACTTGCAGATAGATTTCATTTACTTAACTCCTTCCTCTCTTTTGTTAGTTGTATTAGTCTTTCAGCTGAACTTGTTATCTCTCTCATATAGCTTAGGCAATCACACTCGCTTATTGGTACTAGGTGATCGCCACATATTGCTGGTGTATAGGCCATTACTCTCCCCTTTCATAGCACTTATAGCAGGTATATCCTGATACATCTTGATCTAAGTTATCGCAATTGCAATCTTTACTCATTACTTTCCCTCCCAAGTGAGGTCATCAAGGTACCATTGAAAACTCATACCGCCGTATTCATCTTGGTTCCAATTTACTACCCAATCAGGTGTTTTATTAGGCACCTGCCAGTAGATTTCATAGCCATTAAACTCATCCCAAAATAGAGTGAGTTCATAACTGTTGCCCTCATACTCAAAGCGGATATATCTTTTCCAAGCGGTATCCTCGTGGCTTGAACCCTTAATCACTATCTCACTTTCTAAGTGTTGCTTCATCTTACTCATTTCGCTAACTCCCTCTCCATTAGTTGTTGATAGTGGTCGTTCCACCATAACTTAGCGTTATCACTTATCTCAGCACTCCACCACAAGTTAGTGAGGGCTTCGTTTATCTCTTTTAATTCTTTACTCGCCATCATTCTCCTCCTCGTGTTCGTAGTATTCTCCGCAAAAATCACATTGGATTAACAGATCATTCATTACTCTTCCTCCTTATCGTGCTCTAAACTATGGGTAAGAGCTTCACTCAGAGTTGCAAAGTATTCAAAACAGATATCGCACACTCTTGTAGTCATTACTCTCCCTCCTTTTCATCTTTAAGATCTTCCTTTACTATTTGCCAATTCCCTGCCTCGTGCCATAACTCATCAAGGGATAAAGTAAAGGCATATTTGAACCACTTATCCGCCCCCAATTTATTGATTAGATCTTGCTC
>Ga0315909_10000973_pt1 | contig 38553 bp, 30 predicted proteins | sample LakEriMetagenome_11_FD_203527 | JGI IMG/M metagenome (GOLD analysis project Ga0315909, IMG submission 203527) | Freshwater fungal communities from buoy surface, Lake Erie, Ohio, United States - Buoy 2 MA125 | ecosystem: Environmental > Aquatic > Freshwater > Lake | place: USA: Lake Erie, Ohio... | reverse complement strand
TGCTCGGTCCGTGCGTCGCGGGTTTTACTGCGGCGTGGTTCTTGCTTTTGTTTGGTATCGGTAACGCTTGGACGACGTTCCGGACGGGGTGGCCTAACTGGCTCTTTGAATAGGCCAATGGCTTTGAGGATTTTCTGCCAGAAACTTAAGGTCTTCTTGGGAGTTGGCATTGCGCGGCGCTGTTGGGATTGGCCCGAGCCTTTGTGGCTGGAGCGGTTTCCACCGCTGGACTGGCGTCCATCGTTGTTGCCACGGTTTGAGTTATTGTTACTACGGTTTTGCCCTCCGCGTGAGCGGCGGCGACGGCTTGATCCCTGTTTTGGGGAGTTGTTTGTATCAGTTGACATGTTTTCGCATGGGTCAGTGTTTTACGGACGGCCCGGCGCGTCGGGTGGTTTATATCCCCGGCATTGCAGGAACGGACCTGCGCGCAATTGCTGTAGCGGTCGATCGCCAGCTTTTTGGTGCTGGGACAAGCCTCCGCAACCATTGCGGAAGAGGACTTGATAGGATCGATCGCGGGCAATCTGCGCCGCCATCCGTAAGCAAGGAGGTCCCGGATTTCCTGGCAAGCCCTCAAAATTCGAGTTTCACTAGGAAAAACGAATGATTGGAGAAATAGGGTGCCGGATGTAGACATCGGAGATAAGGGGACTCCTGCTCGGGCGGCAAAGTAGGTATGATTCAGCGTTTGGCAAGATGTTCTTTGCCTGTCGATTCTTAAATCCGCAGTTAAGGCTGCGGATTTAAGGTTCAAGGGTTGTAGTGATCCGTTTTTTGTAGAGGATAGGGGAGTGAAGCGAGGTTTTAAATGGATGCTGGGAGTGATTTTGCTCCTTGTTCTAGGAATAGGGGGTTGGTGGCTATGGCGCGAGGCGGAGCATCGGGGTTTTTTCAGTGCATTGACCGCGGTGAAGGAGAAGCCTGTGCCGGATTTGAAGCGTTATGAGGTTTTGGAGGCTGAGCTGAGTGACTGGCGGGCAAATCTGGTAAAAGAATATAAGAAGGCACTAAGCCCGGAGCAGAAAGCGAAAGTTGAGAATGACGCGCGGGTGATTCTGGAAATGATCCTTCCGGAGATGATGCGTTGTTGGCGAGGGACGGGATATGATTTCAATGGTGTGGCGGAGCGCCCTGGGGAAGGAAAAATTGCCTGCGGATATTATGTTTCCACCCTAATCCGCGATGCGGGTTTCAAAGTGAATCGATACAAGCTCGCCCAGCAGCCTTCGGCGAATATTTTACGAACTTTTACCGATGCGGAAAACTGCCAGTTAAAGGTCGGGGAAAACTACGCTACCTACGCCGATTGGTTGGAGGCGAAGGAACCTGCGATTTATTTGATGGGTTTAGATACCCATGTCGGGTTTGTGGTAGTAGAAAAAAATGGTGATATGAAATTTCTGCATTCTTCTGGAATTGATAAAGCCGGGGTGGTTGAGGAGTCGCGGGATCAGGCATTGGCGATCAAATGGTCCAATTGGAGGATGCTGGGTCATTTCACGGCAGATCCTCACGTGATTCGTAAGTGGTTGGCAGGGGAGAATGTTAGGGTGGTGGAGTGAGGGGATGCCTGATGAAAATTTTGTTCAGGATTCAGATATTGGACTAGCCAGCCGAAAGTCTAGCGACATAGCATCGCCGCCTCTTAAATTTTTACCTTATGAAAGCACCTATCACCGTATCTATCACAGGAGCCGCAGGACAAATTGGTTATGCTATTCTTTTCCGTATCGCATCTGGATTTGTCTTCGGTGAAGATCAGCCAGTAAATCTCCGTTTGATCGAGATCGAGCCAGGTTTGCCCGCGCTAAAAGGTGTGGTGATGGAGTTAGATGATTGTGCTTTCCCTTTGTTGAAAGAAGTTGTTGCGACCACCGATTTGGACGAAGGTTTCAAGGGTGCAAACTGGGCGTTGTTGATTGGTTCAGTGCCGCGTAAAGCAGGTATGGAGCGTGCGGATTTGCTTGGCATCAACGGCAAGATTTTCACCGGACAAGGTCAAGCGATCGCCCGTTCGGCAGCGAAAGATGTTCGCGTGCTAGTCGTGGGTAATCCATGCAACACCAATGCCCTGATCGCGATGAACAACGCCGCTGGTATCCCGAATGATCGCTTTTTTGCGATGACACGTTTGGATGAAAACCGTGCCAAGAGTCAGCTTGCGATGAAAGCCGGTGTGCATTGCTCGGATGTGACCAATCTCTGCATCTGGGGAAATCACTCCGCCACCCAATACCCCGATTTCACCAACGCAAAAATCCAAGGTAAACCCGTCACAGAAGTCATCACAGATCGTGCATGGTTAGAAGGTGAGTTCATCAAAACTGTTCAACAACGCGGCGCAGCAATCATCGCAGCACGTGGTGCATCTTCCGCTGCATCCGCTGCAAATGCTGCGATGGATACCGTTAGAAGTTTGATCACTCCAACTCCAGCCGGCGACTGGCATTCCGTCGCAATCTGCTCCGATGGTTCTTACGGCATCGAAAAAGGCCTGATGGCTTCCATGCCAATCCGCACCAAAGCCGATGGATCATGGGAAGTGGTTCAAGGCGTTCCTGTCAGCGAGTTTTCCCAAGGCAAAATCGACGCAACCATCAACGAGTTGAAAGAAGAGAAAGACGCGGTTAAAGATTTGATCGGGGGTTGATAGGTGAAGAAGTTTCAGGTTAACTGAGATGAGAAGTTGTAAAGGCTTCGACCATTCAATCCAATGATAAATCTAGAGGATGAAACCCAAGGTTCCGTATGGGGTTTTTCTCCTCTCTTTATTACTGTCGTGATTTACGCTGCGATTATTAGATTACTAGATATCTATATTATAGTAACCAGTTTATTGGTTGGTTATCTTCAATTTTGGCTGGATCCGGTCATCGGTTTTTTATCGTTTGGTGATATTATTCTATCCACCGCATTACTTTTTTTCGGGCTTTCGATTTACGAGTTAAAAGGTAAATTCAGATCTCTTGCCAGATGGTTGACAATGATGACAACTTTGCTTCTGGTTCTATACATTGTATTCTTATGCTTAAATGTCAGAAGCTTCATTAATTCCTGAGTATGAGATTTGCCAGACATGACATATGAAGAAAATTCTTATTATTGCTGGGCCAAACGGAGCGGGTAAGACGACCTTCGCGCGAGAGTTCTTACCGAACGAAGCTGCGTGTCCAGAATTCATCAACGCGGATCTGATCGCTGCGGGTATCAGTCCGTTTTTGCCAGAAAATGTGGCCATTACGGCTGGGCGACTCATGTTGCAGAGGATCAACGAGCTCGTGAATGCTGGTAAAAGTTTAGCTTTTGAAACGACGCTTTCATCACGATCTTTTCTTCGCATGATTCCTGAATGGAAAGCGAAAGGTTACAGAGTTGAGCTTTGTTTTCTAAAACTTCCGGATGTCGAATTCGCCATCCATCGCGTGGCGCAACGCGTTTCTTTTGGCGGTCACAATATTCCCATTGAAACCATACGTCGTCGGTTTTCCCGTGGTTTGAATTATTTCAAAAACGATTACATTGGGATTGTGGATGAATGGGCGATATACGATGCTTGAGTCACGCCACCGCTCATAGTGGAAAGCAGCAATCAGCAATCACACTCAAACCTCATGGAAGATCCCGTTCCATATACAAAAGTCCAGTCTTCAGAAGAGTCCGAAAAGGCTCGGAGTCATCAAGAATGGCTCGACGGCATGACCGCCGCACTCAAACGCGCCTCTGAGAAAGCCTGTGCACAAGCCATCGCCGCTGGATTAGAACCGATTGTTAGGAAACGGCCTGAGATGAAGAGAGAAGAGTGAGTTGTGAAGAGTGAAGAGTTGAGAGTTCAGAGTGAAATAGTAGATTTCTAACAACTAACATGCCACTTCCACCCACACCCGAAACCGTGAAACGCGAACTGAGTGATTTAAGGCTCGCGTTTGGAGTGCTGCGCGAACCCTTTGCTTGGTGGGTTATGCTCGTCGGTCTCGTGGGGACATTGCTGGTCTTTACTGGAGTCGCCTGCCTAGCTTGGTGGTTGATCGGCGGGCTTGATTGGCTGCAGCAAGGATGGTTTGCCAAAACTCGTTGGGATGAATGGATGCTCGGCGGAGTGGGATCGATCCTCGTGCTTGTGATCGGATGGTTCACCTTTCCTATCATTCTCACCGCTATGACCGGAGCATTTCTTGAACCGCTGGCGGATCGGATAGAGCGACGCTACTATCCATCGGCGCCCATCCCGCGCAAAGTTCCGATAGGCGAGCAGATTCATTCCTCGGTGCGTGTGTTGATACGTGGAATCGGCTGGAACCTGTTGGCGCTGCCGTTTTATTTCATTCCAGTGCTTAATGTGGTGGTCTACATCATGCTCAATTCTTTTTTGCTTTCCCGTGAATATTTTCAAGTGGTGGCCGTGCGCCATGTTTCCTTGGCCGAGGCCAAGGTTCTCTATCGAGCTCATCGCAAAGAGATGCTGCGTGGTGGTTTGACTCTCTCAATTCTCTTCGTCATTCCTGGAATTAATCTCTGTGCACCACTTCTCGCCACGACTTGGATGGTGCATCGTGTCTGGCGCCGTGGACACTCGCCGCTCCACGTCCTCTTCCTGCCTGATTGCTCCCGCGTCGACTGACTTATTCAGATGAAGAGTTATCAACGCAAAGCCCTATGAGCGTTAGCGAGTTTTTATTAAAGCGTAGCGTTTTAGCTTGGACGGAATGTAATGGAGTCAAAGCCGCAAAGAACGCTAAGTTACGCAAAGCTCGAGTTGTGTGTTCCTAAGGTTGCGTGTGTTATGGATTTATTAAGCCATAGGGTGTCTGAGACTTATTTTTTTTCAGAGCACTGGCTTTGCGTTGAAAAATTTCTTTCCTCTTCATTCAAAAATCAACAATCGGATATCATCAATCGTCAATCAATACGGTGAAGCTATGATCTGGTGACTCGATTTAAATGTTGATTGACTACGTTGCACTCCGTTCAGGCGGTAAGGACTTTGTCTCTGTGTGGATGTTCGCTAATGCTCACATAGCGTTGTTGACATGTGATTTTGACGCCAACTCTCTTACCTCTTCCTGCACTGGCACTGGCGGAATCCAGGAACACGACGGTCTGGGTCGTAATTCGGGTTCATTTCGCCTTTGGCACTGGTCCGATCGTACCACCTTTGATGAACCTCGCCGTGGCGGAAATCTGACGTCGGTCATCTTTGCCAAGGGCTACATTTTTGGCCCAGCGTACGACCCGGCGATTGAGGGATTTGGTATCCCAGGAGAAATGAGCAACTAGCGGATCGCACCATGCAAAGAACGGACTCGGATCGAGATTGATCAAGGAAACATCACGGGGAGATATGATACCGCGTTGCGCCTGATAGTCGCGGATAGACAGAAGGATAGAAATTTCGGTTGTGATCAAGGCAGTTGGGGGCGTGATTTGATAAAGAGAGTCTAAGCAGCGGCGCAATCCCTCGGGTTGATAGCCCCAAACAGGCAGGTTGTAGGGACCCGGGGTGATCCCTACTATTTCAAGTGCTTCCTGAAACATAGTGGCAAAAAAGGAGAGCTTAGGTTTCAGGTGTTCCTCCCTAATTAATAACACGATGCGACGATGCCCCAGTTCGACCAAGTTTCGGACCAATACATGCAAGTCTCTTCGGATACCGCATCCCGCGATGGGAATGTCCGCCTTATTTCCGAAATAAGCATAGGCGGGTGTGGGTTGCTGGGAAAACCATTCAAGCACCTCGCGGGATGCGGAACCAATAATCCATGCATCGGCTGGGTTTTGCTGAACAAGTCCAGCAATCCGCTTAACGTCCATATCCAGTTCCAGCAAGGATTTTGGCGCGTCTTCCACGGCAAAGCCTGCTTTTCGGAGTTGCGCCATGAGATCCAAGACCTGCGGTATGCCTGGACTCATGGATTCGTAGGAAAGGTAATGAATCCGGAAATCCCGCGGCACCAAATCGCTCTTCGATACTGTGATCCGGCGACGCTTGCCTGAGCCCTGTGAGGCTAGCAGACCTTCCTTCGTCAGTCGCCTCATGGCCGCCTCCATGGTTGTGTGGCTAACGCCTAATTCCTTAGCTAACTGGTCCCTGCCAGGGAGGGTATCTTGCCAACGTCCGGAAAACATCCCTTTACGGAGAAGATCGGCGACCTGATCTGTTAAATTGGAAAATGAACCGTGTGCCATTTAATCTTGAAAGATATGCTCGGCGGAGCTTATAGCAAGCCGTCATTTAAAGCGACGGCGAAATTTGTAAAAATCTCTCGATGCTGCCTCGGAAAAATAGGTATCACATGCATGAGCCTAGAAGAGCGGCTAAAATATACATCCACGACCAAAATCCCATTATGAATAAAGTATACACAATCCTGTTCGCCGCACTGCTTCCTATTTCATCCTCTGTTTTTGCTGAGGACGGTTGGACCGAAATGTTCAATGGCAAAGACTTAACAAACTGGAAAGTATCCGAAGAGAGTCCGACCTCATTTCAAGTGAAAGATGGAATACTGATTGTCGCTGGCCCGAGGTCTCATCTTTTTTATCAAGAACAGGGGGCGGATGCTAAGCTACAGAATTTCGAATTCGAGGCAGTCATTAAAACTCATGCCTCCGCTAACTCCGGTATCTTTTTTCATACGCTATGGCAAAAGAACAGCTGGCCTGTGCACGGTTATGAGGCTCAGGTTAACTCGAGTCACAAAGACCCACGTAAAACCGGTAGCGTCTATAGCGTCAAGGACGTGATGAACAATGCTCCGCACAAGGATGATGAGTGGTTTACTTACAACATCCGCGTTGAGGGCAAGCGCATCATCATCAAAGTGAACGGAGAAGTAGTAAATGACTACACCGAGCCGGAAAATCCCGGTCACGCCACACGTCGTCTGAGCGCTGGAACCATTGCAATCCAGGCTCACGATCCGCAAAGCGTGATCCATTACAAGAGTCTTCGCCTGCGCAAGCTGCCTTGAAGCACATTTGTTACTTTTTTAAAATCCAAATAAGCAATCTAAGATGATATATAAAAAATATCTTTTGCTCAAATCTCTAACAATTTTCGCCGTTTTCTGTTTGGCTTGGCAACCTGTCTTAATTTCAGCACAGGCTGTCGACGCTAAATTGGTAACCAGTTACACCAATCAGATGAATCAGCTCCGTGAGGAACTGAAGCCAAAGTTGCCCGATCTCAAAAACGATCAGCAAGTCCAGCAGTTCTTGGCGAGCGATTTATTGGACGCAAAGCTCGTGAAGTTTGTGGTGCTGCAGGAAGGAAAACCGGAAGGTTTGGCGGCATTTGCGCAGAAGGGCAAAGAGCAGCAACTGTTGATCGATCGATTGCTGTTAGATACCGCACTGATGAAACAGATGTTGGTGGCGGATGGCGCGACTCGCCCTGAGGAAGGAAAGAATATAGGCCCGGCTCAATACGGCGAGGCGATGAAGATCTATACCAACATCAACAAGGCGAGTCAGAAAGCCAGCGAAGGCGTCCTACAACGGCTCGCTCTGGCGATTGCGCTAGAATACGCGGCACCGAGCCATGACCACGATCCAGTTAAACGTTACCAACATTTTGAAAAAGCGTTTCTTGATGGCGAACTGCATCCTGATTTTCAGACACTCGATGCATGGAGTCTGCGCTTCGTTGTGAACGGAAACGAACCGGATTGGATGTTGGCTTGGGGACGCGAGATGCTCCGAAACTATCGACCCGACCATGTGTTGACCGGAAAGGACGGCTGGCGTTATTCGGCCATTTCCCGGACCAACGTCCTCTATGGATCGAACCGCGTGAGTCAAGATAGAGACGAGCTGCACGCTTATCAGAACATTCTCATGAACGGAGGTATCTGCGGACGCCGGGCGTTCTTCGGTCAGTTTATTTGTAGAGCTTTCGGTAACCCCGCGATCAAGCGCCCCAGTAAGGCCCATGGCGCTCTTGCACGTTGGACACCCGGCGGATGGACTGTCAACCTTGGCCCAGGCTGGGGATCTGGTAGCACGGATACGATTTATGGGAAGGATAGATCCTTTCTTTCTAGCAGCCAAGCACGCAAAATACCGGACATGTATCTACAAGTTAAGCGGGCCATGTGGATAGGGGATCTGTTAGGTGAGACACGTCAGTATGGGGGAGAAGGGAAACCGGGTACATGGAGTAATGTGTCGTTGTTGGCCCAGCAAAGAATCATCAAGGAGTCCAAGGCAGTGACGCTCGCCCCGCTCGGCGAAGAACTGGGCGAAGCAGATGAACCGACTCTTGCCGAGCAGGTCATCGCCTCACCAGCGACAGAGGATGACAAGAAAATCATTACCAAAAGCGACGGCTCCATCGAGATCCCAGCTGCCGCCATTATCACTCCAGAGAATGGACTCAAAGGAGTGGCGGTGATGAAGAGTTTCAGTGGAGGGATGCAAATGTATCTCCCAAATTTCGGCGGTGGCGGCAGGACGATCTTGCGTGGCGGTGCATGGAAAAGTGATTCTAACAGCGCTAGCTCGGAGAGGCGCATTCGTGAATCCGGCCTCGGGGGCTATCCGAACTGGGGCTTCCGCTTGGCGCTCAGCCCTGCAAATGGTGAAACCAAACCGGAACTCAAAGTCGATCTTGGCAACGGAGTGATCATGGATTTTGTCTATATCAAGCCGGGTACCTTCACCATGGGTGGCGAATCTACAGTGGAAAACAATTCTGATTGTGTAGAGACCCCTAAGCACGAGGTCACGCTCACCAAAGGTTTTTACATCGGTAAATACGAGGTGACACGTGCACAGTTCGCCATGAACGGTGCTAGTGGCGGCAAGGCGATCAAAGATGCCAATCACCCACAGGGCAGTATTCGCCTTGAAGCCATCACGAACTATTGCAAAAAAGTTCATGAGAAAACTGGAATGCAGGTGCGGCTGCCTACCGAAGCGGAGTGGGAATACGCGTCGCGCGCTGGCAACAGTCCCAAGTGGTTCTTTGGTAATGATCCCACGAAGATTGGTGACTACGCATGGATCGCAGAAAATTCAGGTATGAAATCAAATCCGGTCGGTCAGAAAAAACCAAATGCATGGGGGCTTTACGACATCTATGGCAACGTCTGGGAGATGGTAGCTGATACCTATAACAAGGACTACTTTGCTAACAGCCCAAAACAAGATCCGACCGGTCCAGGCCAGAAACCGCAGTCACTCGTTGAATACTCAATCGACGTCGCCCGCGCCGGACAGTATGCGTTAACGGCACGCGTGGTGACCATGAATTACGATCAAATGATGACCGCTGCGGTTGGGGATGATACAGTTGGCACTCGGATCGGGCTGCCCTTCACGCTAGGCATGTGGAAAGAAACAGAGCCCGTCATGATCCATCTGAAACAAGGCGAAAACAAACTAAAGTTCTGGCGCACGGAGGGTCCTCAATACGGGATTGCTGTGAAGTCGTTCACATTGAAACCCGCTAACTAGGAATAACTATTTCCGTTAGAGTAAAATTTTATGATAACGATCTGCAAACCATTTTTTGGTAAAAATTGGATTCTAACAGCAGCTGCCTTGCTGTCAGTGTTTACTCATTCTACACCACTTCACGCTTCGCAAGAAGCCGTGAAGAGAGGCACTGTATGGTATGAAGATTTCGGTGCCAAAGGGGATGGCAAGACCGATGACCAAGCTGCGATCGTCTCCGCTCATCAGTTTGCCAATGAACGCGGCCTGCCAGTGAAGGCGAATGATAGCGCGACCTACCTTATCGGCGGCGGTAACGCGATCGCTGCCATCCAAACCGACACTCACTTCGGTAAGGCCAAGTTCGTTATCGACGATACCAACGTGGTCGACCGCACAAAGCATCTGTTCGAAGTGAGCTCCGCCCTTGAGCCTATCCAGATTAAGAATGTGGCGGCGCTCAAAAAAAACCAGAAGAAGATCGACATCAAGCTGCCGCATCCATGTCTCGTGGTGGTTCTCAACGACAACGAAAAGGAATTCCTACGGACCGGAGTGAACAAGCACGGCGGGGTGGCGCAGCGAGATCTTTTTCTGGTCGATGCGGATGGCAACGTCGATCCCAATACGCCGATTGCCGAGGACTTTCTTGCGATCACAGAGTTCACTGCGTTACCGGTCCACAAGACGCCATTGAAAATCACGGGCGGGCACTTCACTACGATCGCCAACAAAGCGAAACCGGAATACAAATACTTCGCCCGCGGTATCGCGATACGACGCTCCAACACGGTCATCGACGGTCTTGAACACTACGTCACTGGAGAAGGGACGCAAGGCGCGCCCTACGGAGGATTCTTCAACATCGCGCTTTGTGCCAACGTGACGATCCGCAACGGAATTTTGACCGCGCACAAGACCTATAGGACAAAAATCGCCAACACCAAAAAAAAGATGGGCACCTATGATCTGGGAGTAAACCAGGCTCTGAACATGACTCTCATCAACTGCAAGCAGAGTAACGATATCAACGATGGAGAATGCTGGGGCATCATGGCGACCAACGGCAGCAAGAACCTCGTCTTCGATGGATGCACGCTCAACCGGGTCGATTCGCATCAGGGCGTCGTCAATATCACCGTTCGCAATTCGAAGGTCGGCTACGGCGGCATCGAGGTGATCGGCGAGGGTATGCTTCTGCTGGAAAACACGACCGTGCTCAAAGGCGGCCTGGTTTATCTGCGCCCAGACTATGGTAGCAGCTGGCGTGGTGAACTCATCATCCGCAATTGCGTCATTCAGCCGTTGGATGGAAAAGGCGCGGGAGCCATTCTCGGAGGAACAAATAACGGTCAAAAAGACCACGGGCACACCTGCTACATGCCGGAACGGATCACGATCGAAAAGCTCCGCATTGAAGACACCAACCCGCCCGAAGGATATGAAGGTCCTGTCGTCATCGGTGATTTCAACTCTGGATACAAGGACGCGTCCTTTGTCGAAAAGTTTCCCTACATCAAGACCCGCGAAGTGATCGTTAAGGATGTCACCACCGCAAGCGGCAAGCCCCTGCGGCTCAGCGGTAATCCTGTCATGTTCCGTGATGTGGTCGCAAAGGGCATTGAAGGTAAATGATGCACTGTGAAAGGAGAACGAGTAATGACGATTGCTCATATAAAAATTTAATTAGCTGTTAGAAAAAATGAAATTCACACATACATCCGCATTCGCTCCGCTTTTCATCATCGCAATTGCGCTCGCCAGTGCGTCCTTTGTTTCGGCGGATGTTGTGCTTTCTAAACTCTTCGGCGATCACATGGTGCTTCAGCAGAATCAGCCGATCCGCATCTGGGGTAAGGCGGATCCCGGTGAGCAGGTCACCGCCGAGCTCGCTGGAAAAACTGCCAGCGTCAAGGCAGGGGAGGATCGCCGCTGGCGGATCGAGCTACCACCGATGAAGGCCGATGGCAAAGCCCACACGCTGACTGTAAAAGGTAAGAACACCATCACTCTCAACGATGTGCTGTTAGGAGAAGTATGGATCTGCTCGGGCCAATCGAATATGGAATGGCCTATGAATAACATTCCCAGTTGCAAGGAGGATGCTGCGGCTGCTAACCATCCTGAAATACGATTTTTCAAGGTATCGGGTAACATCACCTCACCGGCACCCATCGAAGATCCGCGCGGGCAATGGAGCGTCTGCTCGCCAACAACCGCACCTGGATTTTCCGCCGTGGGATTTTATTTCGGACGAGAAATCCAACATCAACTCAAGGTGCCAGTTGGCTTGGTCGGCACCTATTGGGGTGGCACGTTCATTGAGCCATGGACTCCGGCTGTCGGCTTCCAAGCCGTGCCGCAACTCAAGGAAATTACTGATAAACTCCAACCCGCACAACCTGTGATAGAGACAGCGACCCCTCCTAAGCGCGGCACCAAAACGGACAGCAGTGCTCCCACAGGAATCTACAACGGCATGGTTTATGGGCTCACTCCTCTGAGTGCACGTGGCGTGATCTGGTATCAAGGCGAGTCCAATGCAAAATACAAAGGCAGCTTGCCTTATGAATATTTGAAAGAAGCCTTGGTCAAAGGTTGGCGCACGACTTTTGAAAACGATAAACTCTCCTTCCATTGGGTGCAGTTGGCCGGCTTCCGGGGCGCAGATCCAAATCCCGCAGGTGGCGGCGGCTGGGGCGTCGTTCGCGAGGCACAACGCAAAGCTCTACGCCTGCCACACACCGGCATGGCCGTTGCCATCGACATCGGTGAAGTCGATAATATCCATCCTTCTAACAAGCAGGATGTCGGTAAGCGACTTTCACTCTCGGCGCTCGCTAAAGACTACGGCAAGGACATCGTTTACTCTGGCCCGCTTTACAAAAGTATGAAAAAGGAAGGTTCGAAAATCCGCATCGAGTTCGACCACGTAGGCTCTGGTTTGATGGTTGCTCAAAAACAAGGCCTCGATCCCGCCAAAGAAACTCCCGGTGCAGAGTTGGCTCATTTCGCCATTCAAGATGTAGCCGGTGCTTGGCACTGGGCCAAAGCTGCGATCGATGGCAACAGCGTGCTGGTTTGGAACGACGAGGTAAAAAATCCCACTCACGTCCACTTCGGCTACCAGTCGAATCCAGTCGGGTTCAACCTCTACAACAAAGAAGGATTGCCCGCCTCTCCATTCGCCACGGAATGAGCTCCGGACATAAATTGATTTTCCAAATTCAAATTTTACCTCACGATTTGCTGTTCGTCTAGCAACCCACTGCTCTCATTTGGATTGCCATTTGTATTCATCTGCCAAGGCTTTGAACCATCTCTCGGCGTGTGCTGTTAGACCCTTTTGGTTGAAGTGAACTTTGTCGCTTCGATACTCCAATCCAAGTTCGTCCGTATTCGGTCCTCGCTTGGCAATGCCGTCTTTCCAAATGAGCTCCTGACCTCTGGCGACTTCCTTTTCTTCTGCTTCCTCTGATTGCGAATGCAAAGAAGCCTGCGCGACAAACCAAGTTAGGTCATAGCCCGCATCCTTGTTCAATGACTCGATGATGGTCTTCATTCGATCGCGGTAGGTCTCGGCAGGAGTTTTCGCGAGCGAGTCAGATTCACCTTGATGCCAGAGAATCGCTCGCACACCGCCCTTGGGTAATTCACGAACCCGGCCAAGAAGAGTGTCGTAAAGTTTGAAACTTTTATGCTGCACGCCTGGCAACCATTTTTCGACCTCGGCCCAGGTCGGGGTGCAGGAACGGAAACAGACTGGGACTTGTTGTGAGTCGGCGATGAGGTCGCCAAGGATGGGCCAAGGGCTGCCATCGCGACCGCATCCACCGGGGATGGGATCTTTTGCGTGAATATAATCTGTTCCCTTGAAGTAAACCACACGGTCATCCTTCGCTGCTTGTTTTGGTTTACCGAAGTTGGCGGAATTGGATTGCCCTGCTGTTACGAAAACTTCTCCCACGCCCACTTTCGAGACCGTGGCTTCAACCACAACCGCATCGCCGTTTCGACCACGCACGCTGATCACATACCATCCGCCTGCTTTTAGAGACAACTGACCTGAGAATTTCCCGCCGGCGAGATCTTTGCGCGCGGCAATTTTCGTCCAGCCCACAGCCTCGCCGGTTTTGATATCAGCGGCGAGATCCGCCTTCACCTCGATAATATCCACCGCTGGGTTCGCCGCGCCGGTAATGATTACATCCGCTTGGTTTTTATCCGTTCGTTGGTAGACCTGTCGTTCTAGCGGGGATGATATGCTCAAGGTTATTGCCTCCGCATAGATGGAGCTAATTGTTAGAAGAATAACTCCGCAGAATGCAGTCACTTTGCCCATGGTTGTCATACTATGATTTTCTCCATGTTTGCCCAGTCACCGCTAGAAATATTTTAGATCAGATGGGAGAGAATTCAAATTGTCCGTCCCGAATGGCACGTGATTAAGGCCATTTTCGTTGATTCGATAAATGGGAGCGTGGGCATCTTGCCCGCTTCATGGAGATGATGCGTCTTGCCCCAAAGCAAGCAACCAAGCGGGCGGGACGCCCGCGCTCCCTTCTACATTGCACGTCCACCATTATCGGCAATTCATTGATTCATCAAAGGATCTTGCTTAATCACGTGCCATTCTTATCCGTCCCTATTTGCTGCTTAGACGCGTAGGGGGAGGGGCGTCTTCGCGTTTAAAATCAAAAGCTGTCATTAAAAGTGACAGTGAAATAAATAAAAATTTCTTCCATTACTGTAACCAACCGATCAAAAAGATAACTTATATTTAAACGCCGTTCTCCTTTTTCCCGATAAGGTCTAACCGAAAACGTTTTAATTCCCAAACCCATGAAACCCAAAGCAACTCTTCGCTGCTTCTGCCTTTTCGTCGCTGGCTCGATGCTCACCGTATCTTTCTCGCACTCTGCCGACGTGATCTGGGACTTATCTCCTGGCACAGTCGGCCCAGGTGACAGTGCCATCACCGGCGGTGCTGGAACCTGGAACACTGCCAACGGCAACTGGACGACCGACGCCGGTGCCAACAACATCGCTTGGGACAACCTCAACAACGACACCGCCGTCTTCGGCGGAACGGCGGGTGCCGTGAACCTCCTCTCGAACGTCTCTGTCGGCGGCCTGAAATTCAACACGACCGGCTACAGCATCACATCCGCAGCCAATACCATCACTTTTGGCGTTGACGGCACAATATTTACCAACACCGGTGTCACTGCTACCATCGGCCAAAAAGTCCTCAGTGGCAGCGCTACCGTGGAAAAGACCGGATCCGGGATACTCACTTTGGGCAACAACCTCTCTACCGACACCACCACCAACTTTACCGGCGCGTTGAAAATCAGCGAAGGAACCGTGAGGTTGGCAGCCTATTTTGGTAGCACCAAAACCGTCGGAAGCTTCATCCTCAACGGCGGCGCGCTCCACGGGTGGGCCGGTTATGGAATTAGCCAAACTACCACCAACGTCTCCGTCACCGCCAACAGCACCATCAGTGCAGGCGAGTCTGGTAGCGCCTCTGGCCAAGACCGTAGTCTGGCGCTAGGCGCTCTCAGCATCGGTGCCAATACGCTCACTCTTACGAAACATTCAGGTAGTAGCGCTACGACCGTCTCATTCACAAGCACTACCCTATCGGGAAATGCCGTCTTCGACGTTCTTGCCGGCAGCTACAGTCCTAACACCAAGGCCAATCTCGGCAACCTGAGTGACGGTGGCGCCGGGCGCACGATCACCAAGAACGGTCCGGGCGATCTCACCTGGGGAACCATCACCCTGAGCGGCAACCATATCTGGAACGTCAATCAGGGCACGCTCATCTCCGGTGCCATCACCACGGCGGGCTTTAGTCTAACCAAGAACGGTATCGGCACCCTGAACGTCACTGGCGCGCTCACGGGGGGTGGCAACGTCGTGCTGAATGGCGGCACCCTCAACTTAGCCAACACCACCAATACGGCCGGCACGCTGACGCTCTCGGCCAGCTCCACACTTGGCATGGGCACGGGCTCGACGAGCTTTTCAAGCTCGGTCGCCGACTGGGATACTCCAAACGTGAACTTGATCCTAACCGGCACCTTGGGGCAAGCGACAACGAGCTTGAGGTTCGGAACCGACTCCACCGGCTTGAGCGCAAACCAATTGGCCCGCATTACCTACAATGGTCTCGCATCCGGAGTTGCTAAGCCGGTATCTCTCGATGCCTCGGGCTACATTCGCTCTACTGCATACGACGGCAACTGGAATGTAAATGCCGACGGTGACTGGACCGATATCACTAAGTGGACCGCCGGCCAAGCTTCTGGGGCCGACTCCACCGCGACTCTTGCTAACAACATCACCCTTGACCGCGTCATCAACCTGAATACAGGAGTTACCGTTGGCCACATCTCCGCCTTGGACGCCTCCAATAACTACACGATCTCCGGAGGCAACATCCTCACTCTGGACACCACCACCGGCATTCCCTCCGTCAGTGTCGGCACCGCCGCCCGCACCTTGATCATCTCCAGCGAAATCCAGGGCAACGACGGACTCAATAAGATCGGCGCTGGTATTCTTCTGCTTTCCGGCTCCAACAGCTACACCGGAGGAACCACTGTTACCGCAGGAACCCTCAGCATCGGCCACGCCAACGCCTTGGGCGGTGCTGGCAGTGGCACCATCGCCCTCAACGGCGGCACCATCCAAAGCGACGGCGCCACCCCCCGCAGCTTCAGCAATGCCGTGACGATCGGTGGCAACTTCACCGTCGGCGGCGCCGCTAACATGACGTTCTCCAACACGGGAGCGAGCGCCTTGGGAGCCACCCGCACGATTACGGTCAGCAACGCCGGGGTCAGAGCCGCCTTCGCTCAAGCGTTCAGTGGTACCGCAGGTATCACCAAGGCTGGCGCAGGCACGCTCGTGCTCAGCGGCGCGAGCACCTACGATGGTGTCACCGATATTCAGGCCGGCATACTTGAAATCAACAGCATTGGCAGTGTGAACGGCAGTGCCGCTAACCTTGGTATTCCGACCAGTGCGGCCAACGGAAAAATACAAATCCGCAGTGGAGCAGCACTCGTTTATACAGGTGACACAGCCACCACGGACCGTCAGATTGCGAGTGCCGGCGTTACTAGCACATTTACTGTCGATCAATCCGGCACCGGCCTGTTGAAATTCACCACAGCCATTTCCCCCGGCTCGAATGGCGGTCTCATCACCATGGTTTTGCAAGGATCTACCGCAGGAACAGGTGAATTCTCCGGAGCAATTAGCGATACTTCTTACGCAAATCGCCGCACCGCCGTCACTAAATCTGGCACCGGAACATGGACGCTCTCCGGAGCCAACGGCTACACCGGTGCCACCACCGTGAACGGAGGCAAGCTGGTCATTGGCGGCGGCTCGCTGGACAATACGGCGATCACCGTGAACAATGCCGGAAGCGCCTTTGCGGTGACTCCCGGGTCCGGCACGATCAACCTCGGCACCATCACTGCGGGTACGGCGGGAGCCACGCTGAACCTCACAAACGGCACATCCTTCAGCATGCTGGACGGAGCCACCGGCACGGCGAACTTGAAGCAGCAAGTTTCGTTTGTAGGGAATGGACTCACGCTGAACACCGCAACCCTGAACTTCGAGGTCGGTGCCTCCGCGGCGGACAAGCTGGCCGTCATCAAGGGGGCAGGGGCAGGGGCGGCAACAGTGTCTGGCACGAATGTCATCAACGTAGCGGGCGTCACCTCCATAGGTGCCGGCCCCTACGATCTCATCACGGCAGCCTCCGGCTTGTCCGGCACCTACAACTTCGGCGGCTCGGGAACGTCCAGCCAGACGGTCGCCGTGGGCGCCAATGCCTATGACCTGACGCTGAGCAGTTCGGCCACAGCAGTCACCGTGACCGTGGGTGCCCCGACGGCGATCGCCTCCGGCGTGACCTGGACCGGCAAAACCAACGGCACCGGCGCAAATAACTCAAACTGGGACAACGCCATCAGTAACAACTGGGCGGCCAATACCACCGCCAGCGCCGTCAGTAATGGCACGGCGGTTACCTTTGGTGACACGAACGCCTCTGACGGCGGTGCGGCTATCGGCAATTCCACCGTGAACGTGGCCGCTTCAGGAGTGACCCCAACATCGACCACCTTCAATAACTCATCGGTGAACTACATTGTGGGTGGCGGTGCCATCGGCGGCACAGGTGGTCTCACAAAGAGCGGCTCTGGCTCCCTCACCCTCTCCAGTATCAACACCTACACCGGTGCGACCAACGTCGACGCAGGTACGCTCAGCGTGAGCAGCACAGGCAATATCAACAGCACCTCATCCATCAATGTGGCCTCGGGTGGAAACCTGCGCTACAACAGTTCCACCGCGCTGACTGTTGCCCCAACACTCGCGGGCAATGGGAGTTCCAACCGCGCCGTCCTCAGTGGTGCGGGCAGCATTGGTGTTGCCATCACGCTCGACAACCTCGGCGATGTGCTCTCTCCCGGCAACAGTCCCGGGATCCAGACTTACACTACGGCACAGAGCTGGTCATCCTTTACGTATGACTGGGAGGTAAACGATTTCACCGGCTTGGACGCCGGAACTGCCTTTGACCAACTGGGGCTTACCACCCTGAATCTCTCCGGCGGTTCAGGATCCTATGTTCTGAATGTGCTTGGATTGACCGCAGGCAACACCACTGGTTTGGTTCCGAATTTCAGCGAAATCAACCGCTCGTGGACCATTCTCACCACGTCAGGCGGCATCAGCAACTTCAATGCAGCAAGTTGGAGTATCAACACCACAGGCTTCAGTGATCCCGACACAGGAAACTGGTCGCTCGCCCAAAATGGCAACGATCTCGTACTGAGCTACAACGTCATCCCTGAGCCACATGTTTCGTTACTGGGTGGTCTTGGGGTGCTGCTGCTCCTGGGCCGTCGGCGCCGACATTGAAAAATTTCCGAGAGTTAATGGGTTTATTTCTCGGTCTACTTAGGCCGCGGCCTGGAGGGGTAGCGGCCTTTTTGTTTCCTTGTTATGAGGATAGAGAGTCTAATTCTTCACCCATTGTTAGAATTTCTTATAACTACTTAACTAAAAAAACTTTGCGGCTTTGCGCGAGAATTTCTTTTCGATCCAGAAGGTTTCGTGAAGTTGATCGGCTAGGCTCGCGCAAAGGCGCTAAGACGCAAAGGGGAAGGGTATTCGATATGAGTTGGTGTATGGGGACTGACCAAGATGGCACGTGATTTAGTAAACAGGCAGGGATGCGTATCCTTACGCGTCCATATCTCGTGGCCCTAACAACGAAACGAGCCAAAGCCCAGAGCTCATGGCCCAGCTGGAACATCCCTCCAATGATCACCCTTCGTTACCTTCTGTAAAAAAATTCTTTATTTGAACAGAAGGTAACGAAGGTTTGTGGAAGGGAAGGGAGCTTTGCTCGTGGTCTTCCGCCACTTTCATTCACAATTCAAATTGTCCGCCCCTATTTGCTATTGGTTCTGGAAATAGTTAACCACAATGGGAGCGCAGCGGACATGGACGAACTAACTGAATATTAAAAGTCTTCGTCAAAATGTACGGAATGCACGGAATGAGTGCTGTTGCTCACTTCATTTGATTTATGTATCAAACTAAAGCCAATACTCTGAGCGCCAGCGCCCACTCCGTGTATTCCGTGGTTAAAATTCAAATTGACCGCCCTTATTCGCTAACCTGTCCTTTGAAGTGACAGGACAACTCTAAAGAAATTCTTCCTTAGTTGTTCATTACACTGTAAATACCATGACTATTCATTCGATTCGCTAATCATGGCAGCACTCATATCGAAATTTTCAAACCCCACGATCGAGGCATCTTCGCGTCGTAGTAGGCAGAGATTTCGTGGCTTCGCGTTGATTTCTACGCTTTTGTTGATGGTGTTGTTAGGGTTGATTACGGTAGGTCTGTTAGGTCTTTCTACGGTTACCATGCGCACAGCTTCGCGAGAAGCTGCGAGGGCTGAAGCGCAGGCCAATGCTCGAATGGCGCTGATGCTTGCCATCGGTCAATTGCAGAGAGACACTGGTCCCGATATGCGGGTGACCGCTCCTGCTTCCATTATCAATGGGGACAGTGCCAGTAGTTCAAATGAGCTGTCTTTGACTGGTGTGTGGAAAAGCTGGGAAGGCAGCGATCACACCGCGACCGGTGCTGCCGCCGGAAGACCGATCGCCCCGGATTATGCGTCCAAACGACTGCCAGGGTATTCATCAAGTGGGCGTTTTTTATCATGGTTGGTTTCCAAGCCTTATGGTGTGAGCGATGATAGTCTGATCAGCGATGATCCGAATTGGAGTTTGAGTGACGCTCTACAGAATATCGTGAGCAACGTCCCCTTTGAGGGTTCTATTCCACTGGTATCCTCCGGTAGTCTTCGTAGTGACGATGCTCGTCAGGTGCACGTTGCACCAGTGTTCATTGATAGAGGAGAAAGTCAGCGAGGCGCTTATGCTTGGTGGGTGTCGGGAGAAAACCAAAAGGCACGTCTGCCACTGCCGCACAAACCAACGGACGACAGCGATGCGGCGGGTTGGTCGATGCTAGCAAAATCCCATTCCGTGGCGGATCCATCGGCTTTGGATTTGGATGTGTTGCTCGCTGCAGATGGTTCTAACAAGGCAGCTAAGATCATATCGCTGAATACGAGCTCCCTACTTGTGCCGCGTGATCCGAATACGCCAGATCCCGCTGAGCAATTTCACGACATGAGTGTATGGTCTGTAGGGCTAATGACCAACACCGCCACCGGTGGCTGGCGCAAGGACCTCTCGCTCTTCACCGAAAACTGGAACAATCTACCAGCCAGTGGAGTGGAGGTGTTTCGAATCACGCCAGACGCAACGGCGACTATTACGCGGCCAACCGTCGCAGACTGCAGTGTTGCCAATGTTGCGAACCCAAGCTCCGCATTTTTTACCCAGAAATCCTTATTTTATCCTTGGTCCACCTATCGCCTTCAAAATCCTTCCCCTACTCTTGCGAATGCGAGAACCTCTAACATGGGCGCTCATCATGGAGCGGTGGCTTCTTGGCACAATCTCATGGACTATGCCACGTTATACAAAAAACTGACGTTACAAAACGGAAAGCCCACGATGAACTCGATCCTCGATGGTTCCTACACGCGCTATAAACCTATTGCTGTGATGCCTTTTGAGCAAAACGTCTTCGATTATCTGCACAAGGTGCGCGTCATACCAGCGCTCGGGCGATTACATGTGGTGTATTCCTATCGTTCAATTCCATCGCCTACTGCTCCTGGTAAATATAAAGTGCAGCTCGGGGTGACACCACTAGGCACGATATGGAATCCCTACAACGTGAATCTCACGCTCTTTCAGCATTCGCACCTTTTCGACAGATCCTTGCCGCCTGCGTTTCGGTTTCGAATCGGGAGTCATTATTCTGACACATCTTGGTCATTCGTTCCCGGTAATAATGACAATTATAACACTTCACGCCCGGGTGAGATATGGACCAAGCTTAACTACAATACCGTCTGGGTCAGAGGGCCTAATGGCATAACGTTGACACCCGGAGAAACCAAGTTAGGCAATATCAATAATCTAGGTTATGACCCTGCGTCGTTATCCACATATACCAGATACAGCAATATAACGATCAATGGCGTCAGTGATTTCGATGCTTCGGATCAAATCAGCCTGACCACTCGGTTCGATTCGTTTGGGGGAGGAGCCAATAAAGTAGGAGCATTCTTTGAGATGAGAGATGATAGGCCTCCTACGCAATCCCTCGCAAATATTCTTCGTTACGGCATAGGACATACATTCTACTCGGAGGCTACGGCCAATCAGTTCTGGCCACGCATGAATGAGATTGACCTGCCCAGTCATCCGGTGAGTGCAATGACTGGTAATGGCGTACCATTCCTTTCCCTCATGTTCGGACCGCGCTTGTCGTCGGGCAGTGTCTTGCCAACGAGAGGCGTTCACCAGAATAATCCATTGGGAACGGTCAACTTCTGCGGACAGGGCTTTGAAATGGGTACAGATAGTGTTCTAGATCTTCGCGGACAGATAATGACTCAGGGAGCTCGGGGTGCCGCTAATCCCGTGAACGCGGCCATGGACTTCAATTTCATCACCCACAGCAGTTGGCTTATGGACAACCTGCCCAACTGCTCACAGGACGGCAGAAACAACGGTTATTTGATCAGTGGCACCCAATCCGGTGACGGGCTGAAGCGGGTTGTGGTGGCCGAGCTGCCGCTGAGACCACTCGGTTCGCTGGCTGAACTGCAACACTGGGATTTGCGCAAAGACAATCCAGCGCCACCCCGCCAGTTCAATATCATCGCCAATAGCGATGCTCAGCCTTTGTTTTCTCCGAATGCTGTGATCCGCAATGGGACGGGTATTCCTGACGCAGCTCCAAACCCTAGTATCGACCTCCAGCACGACGATTCCTACTGCGCCAACCACCTGTTGTTCGATGACTGGTTTTTCTCCACGATCGCCCCGCAGCCCACGACCTTCGGTTCGACAGGTAAAACTTTGCAGGAGACTTTTACTGCTTGGGTGAGCGAAGGGAAACCGCTTGATAACCGTGCTTACCGTCCCATTTTGGCTGATAGCGGCATCAGTTCCTCGCAAGCGACGGAACTTTTTAATGCGAAGGTCAATACTGCGGATGCTTATCGCACGATTGCCTCACGCTTGGAAGTGGATGGCATGTTCAATGTGAATTCCACTTCGGTGAAAGCATGGCGCGCGCTGTTAGGTCATGCTCGCAATCAACGCATGCCATACTATGACAATAATGGAAACGTGGTTTTGTCTGATCCGACTGACTACGCCGTATCGCGGACCACGGTGGCGAGTGATGTTGCCGCAGGGAAGAATGGCAGCTCCGGTTCCTTTCCTGGAGCCTCGGAATATTCCGGCTACCGGGTGTTTACCGATGAGATGCTCGATCAATTTGCGGACGAGATGGTAAACCAAGTTCGCAAGCGCGGTCCCTTCCTTTCGCTCTCCGAGTTTGTGAACCGGCAGTTGTCAGTCGAGAAGAACCTGGCTCTCGCCGGTGCAGTGCAGAGCGCTCTCAACGTGCTAGCGGCGAACACGGACGACAAACTCAACCCTTATTCTTTCTTGCAGGGTGACTCTCAGGATGCCGGGCGATCGGTGTTGGTCGCCAAAGGCCAAGATACGCGCAGTGGCTTCGATAAATTCCCAGAGGCCTCTGAAGGTAAGAGTGCCTATGGCTTGCCTGGTTGGCCGCGCCAGGCGGACATCTTGCGTCCGCTTGCTCCCATTCTTTCGGCACGGGATGATACCTTCACGATCCGTGCGTATGGAGATGCTCGCGATCCGAATGGAAAGATCATCGCGCGCGCCACCTGTGAGGCAATCGTGCGCCGTGGGCGTGAATTTGTTTCCAGCGAAAACGAACCGGACACCCTCAGTGGTCTTTCCGATACCAACGAACGTTTCGGCCGCCGCTACCATATTATTTCCTTCCGTTGGCTAAACGCCGATGAAATCTGAGTCACGTGCCAATCAGGAAGATAACCTAATTTAGGTTTTTTCTAAGGAAATTAATTCTGTTGTGTCAAAACATGTGTAGGCCAGATTGATCGCCTAATTAAACCACAAACCTAGACATCTATGAAATCACTACTGCTGTTCTCCGCATGCGTCCTTATCGTTAGCTCCTTAGCCTCCGCCCGCGATCTCGATGTCGCTGGTGACAAGGTCACAAAGAAAGAAATACGCTACAATCAGATCGGACCTCGCGATACGATTATCTTCTACACGTTCGAAAATGATGCTGCTGTGCTTAAACTGAATATCACGGAGCAGGGTGGCAAGTTCGTCCTGAGAGGCAGCATGAATCTGTTTGCTGAGGGGACCAATGCCGAGCAAATGGGCAAGTGGATCAACAACCAGCATTCCTGTGGCTTGTTCCCCGAAGTCCCTGAACCGAAGGCGTGTGTGGTTTTGCCCGCCGACTCCTGCATCGTTCTGGAGAGCAAGATCAAAGATGGCAAAAAGATCGGCAACGAACCGATTGGCGACACATTCGATGACTACGCCCTCAAGATCAAGCTTGCTGATATAGAAGGCAAAGGCTTCAAGTTGAAGGGCTTTATAGCCGATACCAGCGCTTTCGTCAAAGCGGGGCCAGCAGCGTAGCGCGCCGGTTCTAATGCGTTTCTCGAGGCTGCGGTGTATGGAAATCCGTCCTACCAAGCGGCTTGTTGGAACTTGTGAAAGAAGCCTGCTTAAAACATGGTTTGCAATAAGTTTGCTCTAGGTAAACCCATGCAAAGCTGTCGCCTAAAAAGACGGCTAGCTTTTAAAAATATTCTAGGGGCTTGCGGGGACTATGTTTATAAGAGCACCATCGTTGATGAATTACCTCCCAGTTCCGTCAGAAATCATTTTTTAACCACAATGGAAGCGCAGCATACATGGACGAACTGACTATTAGAAAATATTTCGTCAAAAAGACACGGATAAAGAGGGATTTTGATTCATTCTTATCTGCGGTTCAATTCCTCTTCCTCATCCCATGTCTCGCTTCTTACAATTGTTGATCTTGCTGATGGCGTCGCTAGTTGTTCTGCCGGCAGATGCTCAGGAGTCGGCAAATAAATTTCGAACCGTTCGAATTCTCTTCATTAACGCGCCGCAGACTGCGCCTAAAACAGCTCACCTCCATGATGGTAAATCTTCTCAAGTGGTCGAGTTGCCGCGCATGAATCTCTCAGCTATCTACAAGGTTCCTGCTGGTCCGTTAAACCTGCGCCTGCTGGACAAGGTCATCGAAGACCCTAAGCAAATCCCAGCCAACGCGCCAATGGCTCTGATTCCTGAGACCATGGGCGATGCCTACTTGATCTGTTTCTCCGATCCAGAAAATACAGCGATGCCGATTCGTATGGAAGCGATAGATGCAGGAAATGAAAAATTCCGCGACGGCATGATGCTGTGGTTTAACCTCTCTCCTCATGTGATCGGAGGTATGCTCGGTAAGCAAAAAATTCAGATCAAGCCGCATGAACGTTTGTTGGTGGAGGCCCCAGTCGATGAGACGGATAGTTACCCAGTCATTTTATTGCACTTAATCAATGGCAAAGATGAGGTTTTTCCCATTTGTGAAACGCGCTGGATGCACGATCCCAAGACACGTCAGTTGGTCTTTGTATTCACGGAAACCGGCCGCCGTCTTCCTCGTATCATAGGTATATCCGATTTCCGTCCGCCGCCGCCTACCGAGGGTAGATAAGGTTGTCGCGGAAGTTATCTTCATTCCTCTGTCTGCTATTTATCTGCCTTGAATTCATACTCTTGCTCCAGAGGTCATCGCTTTTAGTGGATCGCTCTAGTGCATGCAGAAGCGCTTTTCAGGTGATCCCAAACTTTGGATATTCAGGCCTTCGGTATGGCTCATCCTGTTTTCTCTTCCACTGAAGACCCATCAGTGTATTATCTGCGCAAGATGAAAATTTCCTAACATTTTCTCATCTCAATCTGAACATCGCAGCATAACTACCATGGATAACATCAGAGCTGAATACCAGAGACTTGTTGATCTCGCTAGTATGCCCTCCGGATGGAAGCAAATCGAAAGCGAATGGCGCAATGCGACCAATGTGAATTTTGTCGAAGGAAAAATTCTCAGTAGGGGGGAATCAAATAGTAATCTGGTCAAAGGTTTCGCGATCGATCCTGTTACCAAACGATGCATGACGAGTTGTGCCACATATCACTCTCGCGCTTATTTGGACATGATTGATTGGATTACCAAAAACGAACCCGATGAAGATATTGATGTTGTCATGGGTCGGCCGATCAAAGGCTGGATAGGGACGATTCTTGATTTTGAATTTCCATGCATTTTGATGGGAGACACCCGTTTGTTTTCCGATGGATCCCTTCTTGAAATGATTGAGGAGGCGATCCTGAGTGAAGGTGCTGGATTGCCTCTCAATAAACTGTATTTCCAAAGGTGCTGATTTTTCATAGTGATGGAAAACTCGTAATAAAGGCTGATGGCGCTCTTCTTAATGGTAATTAGCAATCGACAGCTATCCCAATCATGATTTTCAACTCACTGGAATTCGCGCTCTTCCTGCCACTGATCTTTTTTGTTTATTGGTTTGTCGCAAAAAAGAGCACCGCCTATCAGAATTTTCTGCTCCTGGTAGCTAGCCTCTACTTCTATGGATGCTGGAATTGGAAGTTTTTATTCCTGCTCTCATTCTCTATTCTTGTGGGTTACAGCACTGGATTGCTGATCGAAAAATCCACGACCCGCCCGAGTCGACGTTTCTGGTTTTGGTTGAGTATTATTCTTAACGTCGGATTTCTCGGGTTGTTTAAATACTACAATTTCTTCATCGCATCGTTCGCAGAGCTGCTGAGTCGCCAGGGTTTGAATGTGGATCCGAATTCATGGACGCTTAACGTCATTCTACCCGTAGGTATTTCCTTCTACACCTTCCATGTGATTTCCTATGTGGTTGATATTTATTACGGTAGAATACGCAGTGAGCGTAACGTCGTAAATTTCGGGTTATTCGTTGCTTATTTCCCTCTGTTAGTGGCGGGGCCCATCGAGCGTGCCACTCACCTTCTGCCGCAATTGAAACGCGAGCGGAACTTCGATTACGCGAAGTCTGTAGATGGACTGCGACAGATCCTTTGGGGTTTATTCAAAAAGGTCGTCGTGGCGGATGGTTGTGCGGAATGGGCGAATCTTTATTTCAACGGTTCGGCTGCTGGCACGAGTTACCCTGGCAGTGCCCTGTTCTTGGGTGCTATCTTTTTCACGTTCCAAATCTATTGTGATTTCTCCGGGTATTCCGATATCGCACTCGGCACCTCACGGTTGTTCGGTATCGAGTTGTTGAGGAATTTTGCCTTTCCGTATTTTTCGCGTGATATCGCTGAATTCTGGAGGAGATGGCATATCTCACTCACCACTTGGTTCCGCGACTACCTCTACATTCCGCTGGGTGGAAGCAAGGGCGGCACCGCCATGAAGATCAGAAATACTTTTATCATCTTCCTCGTCAGCGGTTTTTGGCATGGTGCCAACTGGACGTTCCTCGTTTGGGGTGCGCTCAACGCGTTCTACTTCATCCCGCTGATGCTCTTGAATCGGAATCGCAATCATTTGGAAATTGTTGCTAAAGGAAAGACCTTGCCATCTCTCCGTGAAGTGTTCGCGATGATTTCGACATTTCTGATGGTCGTCTTCGGCTGGATCTTCTTCCGAGCTAACGACATGACTCATGCGGTCAATATCATCAAAGGTATCTTCAATCTCAGTCTGTTCTCAGCCCCTCGCCTGCAAGAGTCAGCATACCTAACCATTTTCTTCATCGTATTCAGCACGATCGTCGAATGGCGTGGCCGCGAAAGCCAATACGCGTTGGAGGCATTCGGGCTCAAGTGGTACGCGCCTCTCAGATGGTTATTCTACGCTATTCTGATTGCCTGCATCTTGGTGCTTTCCGGCGTGGAGCAGCACTTTATTTATTTCCAATTTTAATTTATGAAGAGGTTCTTAACCAGATTAGCGATGTTCACAGCATTCTTCCTGCTGTTTGATAAGCTTTTCATAATCGTCCGAAACACATCGCCTACACGCGAGGTCGATCGTCGACTGGAACGAGTTCTCGAAGGACAGATCAGGGCTGATGTGTTGGTCTTTGGATCTTCACGTGGGGCGCAGTGCGTGATCGCTCAGCGGTTCGCAGATTCTGGAGGACCTTCGGCATATAATCTCTCGTATCCGGGATCTGACATTACGTTTCACGAATACCTGCTGCGCCAGACCCTGGAGACCAAGGGTAACCAGAAACCGAAAACCGTGATCCTTGTGGTGGATGACAGCGACGAGCTCATGGTCAGTAATACTCTCGAGTTTCGCTTAGATAGGTTGTATCCGCTTGTCCGCTACAAAGATGTCAGAGATGAAATGGTGAGGCGCGGGAAAATGAAACCGATTATCAGTGAGCTCGTGGTGCTGAGTCAGTTGAACCAATCGAATTTCAAACTGCGGAAGCGCCAGCCTAGCCAAAACTATAACATTCTGCCGTGTGGTTCGATGCCGATTTTTCGTCAGAAGGCGACATTCGACAGGGAATACAATTCGAACATTAACACCTATTCACCCGTAGATGAACTGGCCTATAAGCTGCAGGCGTTCAATTCCTTCACCGATCTCTGTAGAAAAAACGATATCCGCCTCATCATCGCGGTTCCGCCCAATTTTAGAAAAGTCACCACGGGCTTCATTCCAAGACTTGAGCAACTGCTAAACGGATACGGCACGGTCTTCATCTATGATGAAAATAAGCCGGAATATACCGATCCAGATTACTTTTTTGACAAGGCCCACCTCAACGAGGAGGGGGCTAAAATCTATACCGACGAACTCGTCCAGTTCCATAATCAGCTGGCCCCGAACTGAGCTGGCGCTTGGTATGTGCTAAATACGATAAAAACATCCCAAAACGAAAGCGGTTGCACGATTCGGAAGAGTCGGTTTAGTCTCTCGTGTGCCTGATGCGGAACCAAAACCTTTTGAAGCAGTGATTTCTCTCAATGGAGAATTTTTGCGCAGGTCTTTTCAGGCAATGCTGAAAGCTAGGATATTGGAAAACAAGCTTTCTAGCCTTTACAAGGCCGGAAAAATCGTCGGCGGGGTTTATCTTGGAAAAGGTCAGGAAGCGGTCAGTGGATGCTTGGGGGCGGCGTTAATTCAGGGGAAAGATTGTTTTGCCCCGTTGATCCGAGATCAGGCGGGTCGGACGGCTTTTGGTGAGCCTTTGATTGATTGCACTCGGACCTATCTCGGATCGGTCGAGGGACCGATGAAAGGGCGGGACGGAAACATTCACCGCGGACGGCCTGACAAAGGCATGCCGGCGATGATCTCTCATCTCGGTGCGCAGGTGCCGCTGATTGCGGGCATGCTTTTCGCAAAGCGGCTCAAAGGAGTCTTGGAGGGTTGCGTCGGCGCAACCTGTGTCGGCGACGGTGCAACTTCGACTGGTGCATTTCACGAAGGGCTGAACATGGCAGCGGTGGAAAAACTTCCGATGGTGGTGGTGATTGCGAACAATCAATTTGCTTACTCGACTCCTAATAACCGTCAGTTCGCCTGCGGCGATTTGGTCGAGCGGGCGAGGGGATACGGCGTTGGCGGATACTCCGTCGATGGCACAGATCTCATGGCTTGCGCTTCCGTGATCGGTGAGGCGGTCAAACAAGCACGTCTCGGAAAAGGCCCGCAAATGGTGGTCGCGAATTTACTACGACTCTCCGGCCACGGCGAACACGATGATGGTTCTTATGTTCCAGATTCTGCACGCGCTGGCTATTATGGTCGCGATTGCATCGAGGTCGCGATTGAGCAACTCGTCGAAGGTGGATACGCAAGCCAAGCTGAGATCGATGCTTGGCGAGAAGAGTTTTCTGAAGAAGTCCAAAGAGCCGTTGCACAAGCGCAGCAGGAGGCGTTACCAGATCCTTATCTGGAAAAATGGTCCGCCCTTTCCACAACCTTTCCCTACATTTCATCGTGAGCGTAACCTATATTGATGCAATCCGCGAAGCTCAGGAGGATCTCCTCCGTGAGGATGATCGTGTGTTTCTCTACGGACAGGACATCGCGAATTTCGGCGGTGCTTTCAAAGCGACCAAAGGCTTGGCGGAGGCTTACCCGAACCGCGTTTTTGATAGTCCGATCTCCGAAGACGCGATGATAGGTCTCGCAGTTGGTGCCGCCATCGAAGGCATGCGGCCGATTGTGGAAATGCAGTTCGCGGATTTCTCGTCGATCGCGTTCAACCAGATCGTCAACCAGGCTGCCACGCATTTTTATCGCACGGGAATGCCGATTCCTCTAACAGTTCGTCTTCCGTCCGGCGGTACTCCCGGTTCTGGTCCGTTTCACAGTCAGAGTATGGAGGGTTTGTATGCCCAGTATCCCGGCTTGGTTGTGGTCACCCCGGCGACCGTTTCCGATGCATATTACATGTTGATCGATGCCGTGAAAATGAACGATCCGGTGATCTACTGCGAACACAAGTTTCTCTATCGCTGGTTGAAAGCAAAGACGATCAAGGGCGAACATCTACCGATCGGCCAAGCCCGTATCGCCAGACCCGGTAAACATGCCACGGTGGTGACTTATAGCGCGATGGTTCACGAAGCCGTTCGCGCAGCGGATCGTTTGCAACAGGATGGTTGGGAAATCGAAGTGGTCGATCTACGTTCAGTGAAACCGTTAGATATCGATACCGTGCTGGCATCGGTCGCACGGACAGGGCGCTTGCTCGCGGTCGGCGAGGCGTTTCCATGGGGTGGTGTGACTGCTGAAGTGGTTTCCCGTGTCACCGAAGAAGGATTTCATTTGTTAGATGCTCCACCACAACGTCTCAATTCACGCGATACGCCTGTGCCTTATCATCCAAAACTTTGGGCCGCGCATCGTCCGACTCCTGAGTCAATTTCAGAAGCGCTTCGTAAACTCTTATCCTTTTAGTAACTGCCATGCCAATCGTTCCCATACTCATGCCACAGCTCGGAGAGTCCATCGCCGAGGCAACGGTTATCCGACTCGATGTCAAAGTCGGCGACGTGGTGAAGACGGACCAGGAAATCATCGAGGTGGAAACCAACAAGGCGACCATGGGAGTTACCACGCTTTGCAATGGAGTGGTTTCGGAGATTCGGGCGCTAGAGGGTGTTTCCTATTCGGTGGGTTCGCTACTCGGTCTGTTAGAAGTGACCGAGGAAGAGGTTGCTCGCACTGGAGTGGATACAATCGAAAGCCTTGAAGCGAAAAATCAAAGCCAGCCACAGGAAACCAAAAGCGGTGAGGAAAACCTGCACTTTGCCTTGGATGGAGATTCCTATGAAGAAGATCCGAGCATCATTCCTACGGTAAAAGGATTGCCCGTGCCTACTGGAGTGATGGGCGCACATTATATTTCTCCAAGAATGCGTGCCCGCATGAACGACATGGGTCTGCGCGAGGCGGATATTTCAGCTATTGCCGGAACAGGTGCAGGTGGACGAGTCACCGTCGAGGATTTGGAAAGATTCTTGGATTATCTCGAAGCCTGGCCGAGCGCTCCAGCATCGCCGATGCGTCTTGCGGTTGCCGATGCGATGCGCCGCAGTTGGACTCGTCCGTTGGCAACGGTGGGACTTCCGGTTTTGTTAGATCGTTTGCTCGATCACCGCCGTCAACAATCACCCAAGCCCGGCTTGACGCTTTATCTTTTGAGAGCCTTTGCCATCGCTCTCAAAGAACAACCGATGACTGCAGGATACTTGATCGGTGAAAAAGTCGTTCACCCACGTTCCTTTGATATTGGCGTCGCCGTGCAGGTTGAAGATGGTGTGGTTGTCCCAGCGATGCGCAAAGTGGACCAGAAAACGCTCTCTGAACTGGTGCAGGAGTATGATGATTTGGTGGATCGTGCGCGTCGTCGCCGTTTGACTGAAGCTGACTCTCGTGGTGGTATCGCAACCGTCACCAATTTCGGAACGTTCGGGCTCACTACCGGGACACCTATTCCTTTGCCTAATGAAACTCTGATTCTTGGAATCGGTGCCGGACGTAAAAAGCCGGTATGGAGCGAACAAGTGGAGGCGTTTTTACCAGCGACCGAAGCTGAGTTGTTGCTGACCTTTGATCACCGTGTGGTGGATGGTGGTGGTGCTGGAATGTTGTTGAATCGGGTTGCTGCGTTATTGCAACAACCAGAAAACCTGTGATCTTATCAATTTGTGGGTAGTGAACCGGAAAAACACGAAAAGGTAGATATTCCGAAAAAGGCGATTTATCGGCTTTCGATCTATCATCGTTGTTTGCAGAAACTCAGCGATAGCGGCCAGAAAACGGTCAGCTCGATCACGCTCGCCAAAGTGGCTGGAGTGAAGCCCGCGCAGTTGCGTCGTGATCTCGGATACATCGGACAAATCGGCACCCGTGGGTTGGGTTATCCAGTTTCGGGTTTGATCGCCACGATCCGTGAAGCCCTTGGCCGCGAGCAGCTTCAGCCAGTTATCTTGGTGGGTGCGGGTAATTTGGGCTCTGCCCTGTTGAGATATCAGGGTTTCCAAAAGGAAGGATTTGAAGTGGTTGCCGCCTTTGATGCAAAACCCGAGGAAGCACGGGCACGGGAACTTAAAATTCCTGTGCACCATGCTTCTAAATTGGAGGCGTTTATTGCAAAAAACAACGTCAAATTGGTCATTTTATGCGTGCCCATCGGTTTTGCCCAAGAAGTTGCAAACCGCCTTGTAGCCTCGGGAATTCAAGGAATTCTGAACTTTTCACCCATCATGCTTGAAGTGCCATCAGATGTGACGGTCAACAACGTCGATCTGGCCCTGGAATTGGAGCATTTGAGCTATTTTATTAAATAATCAGCAAAAGTGAAAAATTCTTCAAAGATTTTGCCCATCGAGGACGTTGCTGATGAGTGTGATATTGGACCAACGATGAAACTGAGCCCTCAAGAATTTGAGTCATTCATCGAAGAAGCTGTCACAGAATACGAATCCTCTCTTATCGGCTATGCAAGAACCTACTTATACGATCTGGATCGTGCGCGAGATGTCGTGCAGGATACCTTTATTCGTCTGTGTAAGCAGGATCCTGAAAAGGTTAAGCTTCACCTTAAAAGCTGGTTATTCACGGTGTGCCGAAATCGCTGCCTCGATGTTTTACGGAAAGACAAGCGCATCGAACCACTCGATGATGCGGGTTGGCAAAAAATCGCCAGCCCTGACAGCTCTGCCAGTGAAAATGCGGAGAGCGGAGATGAACATCTGGATATCATGCGCTACATCGGTAGGCTTTCAGAAAATCAGAGGGAGGTCATTTTGTTAAAATTTCAACAAGGATTGAGTTACGAGGAGATCCATCGCGTGACAGGATTGAAATCGGGAAACATCGGTTTCCTGATTCATGCAGGACTGAAGCGCTTGCGTGGATGGATGCAGGAGAAAGGAGATGCAAATGAAGATTGAACAGGATGACCCAAGGTTGACCGCCTATGTTTTGGGTGAGTTGTCACCGAAAGAAGCGAAGCAGTTCGATCATGCGATCGCAGGCGATCCTGCGCTTAAACTGGCGGTGCAAGAAATCGAGCGCACACAATCGGATCTATTGAAAATGTTGGGTTCGGAAACCGATACGCTTTTGCCAAAACATCGCAGCGCTATCATGCGCGCTGCAAGAGAAGCTTCTGGTTCAGATAAAATTGTCAGTATCAACCCTCAGCGTAAATCGTTCAGTATCTGGACATGGCCTCTATCCGCTGCTGCGGTAGTGGCTGCCACGATGGTTGCCATCAATTTAATCGCTCCACCGAACTCCGGAAATTCTGGCGGGAATGTTGGAAACGGCACAGATAATGGCTTGGGTGAGGATTATGTTGCCGTGGATAACGGTGGACAAAGTCAAAATAAAATCGGCCTTCCACTGGTTACCGGAAATAAAAGTTTAACCCAAATCACCCGATCCATTCGCGATGCCGGGAATCTCCCAAGCAGGCAGGATGTTAGAATCGAGGAAATGCTCAATGCGTTTCCGCTCGATGCAAAAGGTTCTGTCGCACTCTTCCAAGGTAACACTTTGGGTGTGGAAGTGGTCAAATGCCCATGGAGTCCATCGGGAAGTTTGGTGTTCGTGAAAATCAGAGGAGCTAAAGATAAAAGCTCAAAACTTACCGTTGAGTTTCAGAGTAACGAAAGCTCAATTATATCGAGTCGTTTGTTAGGTTTTGAACTCGAGCAAAACGATCGCCAACGCAAGGACATGCCACAACAGCTTTCGGCTGGCCAGGAAACCATGGTCGCACTCCTCGTTGAATCGAAAAGCGCGGATCTTGGTAAGTTGGTTTGGTCAGTGAATGGCGAGACCGCCCCGGCAATCGACCTGGTTAGTAATTATGAAAAAGAAGCATCTTCAGATAGTCGGTTCGCTTCCTTGATCTGTGGGTTCGGACTCTGGCTTCGTGAAGAAAAACCAGCGATCATTGACGACGCCCTCATTCTCGCCCTCGCCCGTGAAGTTGCTGCTGAAAGCTTGGTTGCGGATCGTTACGATTTTCTCGAACTGGTGGATCAGGCTGTTAAAGCCAAGAGCAATTAATTTGGGGTGGAGAGAGCATAAAAATCTAAGTATTGGGTTTCTTGGTCCCAAGCACTAGATCCTCTCTCCATCACCCCGCCAGCTCAGGGTTTTCCGACCTTATTTTTGGTAAACTTGCTGAAAAATCGCCAAGTTTTGGGCTTTGGGTCAATTCCCTGTAAAATTACCCATTTTGCCCTTTTCGCGACGCCTCAACTTCGCTGTATTCGCCGTGTGGAAATGGACTTTCCGCAAGACTTTCCCATTTCCCATATGCTCACGTTACTCGTTGCTCTTCCTATCCTTGCTTTCATCGCGATTCTTCTCGGTGCCCCAGCACGTAAAACCGCGTTAGCTGCCGCCGCCATCAATCTCATTCTCGGTTTGGGTTCGGTGTTTTGTTGGAGAGAAGATGTTTGGAATTTCTCTCTCACGGTTCTTGAAAAACCTGAACTGAATCTCAGCTTCGGTTACATCGATGCGATGAGTTTGATCATGGTCTTGCTTTCCGTGATCGTCACCTTCGCAGCTGTGCATGCGAGCAAAGCTCCTGAAGGTTCCGAAAAACTTTACTACGGTTCTTCTTTGCTCATCGCAGCGGGTGCAATCGGTGCCTTCGTTTCCAAAGATTTGTTTTTCTTCTACGCCTTCCACGAAATGGCATTGATCCCGACTTTCCTCATGATCGGTATTTTGGGTCGTGGAGATCGACGTGGAATCGCATGGAAAATCACCATCTATCTCGGCCTCGGTTCCTTGGTGTTGTTAGCTGGTTTGGTTTGGCTCGCTTCGCTCACCGGAACATTTGATTTGGTGGAGATGAAAGACCTCGCTGGAAAAATTGATCCTTCCGCACAAAAAGGCATCGCTGCTTTGTTGATCATCGGCTTCGGCACCTTGGTTTCCTTGTTTCCATTTCATTCATGGGCGGCTCCTGCCTACGCCAGCGCACCTGCTCCAACCGCGATGCTTCACGCGGGTGTGTTGAAAAAATTTGGTCTCTACGGCATGCTGCGCGTGGCCTTGCCTATGGTTCCAGAAGGACTGCAAGTTTGGCTGACCCCATTGTTGGTGTTGCTGTTAGGAAATATTCTTTGGGTGGGTTTTGTGACCATTTCTCAAAAGCGCCTCGACACGATGTTGGGTAGCTCATCGGTCATGCACATGGGTTACATCTTCCTCGCGATCGCTGCGTTGATTGCGAACAAGGAAAATGACATCGCGCTTCCTGCCGCGGTGTTGCTGATGTTCGCGCACGGTATTTCAATCGCTCTTCTCTTCGGCCTTGCTGATCGTATCGAACGTAGCACGGGTTCACTCGATTTCGCCGATCTCGGTGGACTTGCAAAATCTGCGCCCGCATTGGCTTTCGTTTTCGGTATCGGCGCCATGGCATCGATCGGACTTCCCGGTCTCGCGAACTTTGCTGGCGAGGTCATGGTTTTCCTCTCCGCGTTTAAAGATTACGTTCCAGCCGATGGATTGGGCCCTCTGCAGATCGCTTGTATTCTCGCCATCTGGGGAGTGGTGATTTCCGCCGTCTACATGCTTCGCTCGTTCCGCAAAATTTTCCAAGGACCGGCTGTCAAATCGACCACAAATGTCGCCGATCTGACATGGTGTGATCACATTCCAGCTGTCCTCCTCATTCTTTCTCTCCTTGCTGTCGGTTGCTATCCCAACCTTCTTCTTCAATTCTTCATCACCAAGTAAGGATTTTTTACCGATTTTAAACATTCAACGTTTCACGCAATGCCCGCCTACTACCTGGAAGCACTCACCGTCACCCTCGGCTTCGTCATCTTGCTCGCCGAGGCTTTTGTTCCTTCGAAAAATAAATCATGGGCCGGGATCATCGGTGCGGTTGGTTTGATTTTTATTCTCATCGCGACTTGTTTTGCAGTCGGGCCGGTGACTTACGTAGACTCTCTTGGAGCGGATAATGTTCAGAAAGCCATGGAAGTAGATCCTTCTTCCAAATCCTGGGCTTCATGGCCGCTCTGGAATTTCTATCAGTTCGACGCACTCGCGTTGTTTTATAAAATCTTCGCACTGATCACCACCGCTGTGGTTTTATTGATGGCGATCGATTACCGGAAAATCCTCGCACGTTTCACTGAGAATCCTAACTCAGAAGAGGGGACAGGTGAATATTACGCGCTGCCGATCTTTGCCTGCGCAGGCATGATGTGGATGGCTTCTGCGAAAGATCTTGCGGGTGCGTTCGTCGCTTTGGAATTGGTGACGATCACGTTTTACATCTTGGTTGCCTATATGCGTCGCAACGTCGGTTCACTTGAAGCTGGCGTGAAATACCTCATCCTCGGCGCGCTCAGCACAGGTTTCTTGGTTTACGGTATCGCTTGGGTTTATGGTGCCACTGGCACGATGCGTCTCGATCTCATGCCGGAAAAAATCGCTGAGATGCAAAACACAGTTCCACTGCTATTCGGCATCGCTTTGGTCTTGGTGGCACTTGGCTTCAAAGTCGGTGCCGTGCCCATGCAGATGTGGATTCCCGATGTCTATCAGGGCGCTCCGACCCCTACGACCGCATTTCTCTCGGTCGGTTCTAAAGCCGCCGGTTTCATTTTGCTGATCCGTTTCCTCACACCGTTTCTCGCCGAAGGTTCACCGGTGCGGAATCACGTTCTCACCATTCTGCTCATCCTTGCTTGTGCGACTCTCCTGTTCGGAAACTTGGCCGCCATCGCGCAAACCAATTTCAAGCGTTTGCTCGCTTACTCATCCATCGCCCATGCTGGATTTTTGATTCTTGCTCTCGCGGCATGGACATCGACCTCGGAGAATTCCGTGACTTCTATCCAAGCGGTTTCATTCTACCTCGCGACCTACCTGATCATGACCCTCGGCGTGTTTTTCATCGTCGCTCAAGTCCGCATCCAACGTGATGGCGAAGCGATTACTGACTTCAACGGACTTGGAAAACGTAATCCCGCGCTTGCCCTCGCGTTGACCATCTTGCTCGCAGCACTTGCGGGTGTTCCTCTAACAGCTGGCTTCATTGGGAAATTCTTCGTCTTCTCGCTCGCTGCAAAATCCGGTCTTTGGATCGGCCTCGGCATCGCGGTGGTCGCCGCTGCTGCCGGTTTCTACTACTATTTCAAAACCATCCGCGCCATGTGGTGGATCGCTCCCAACGATGATTCGAAAATCACGATTCCTATCATCTCTAAAATCTGCATCGCTACACTAACAATCCTGACCTTGGTATTCGGAGTTTACCCGCAGCCGATCTTGGCGTTGCTGAAGTAGTTGTCCCAACGCATCATGAATAAAGCTGCGAGACGCAGCTATGACGGCCTGCGGCGAGACGCCGCAGCTACAAACTAAACCTCGGCGACTGCTTGAGGAATGCTAGGGGGTTCTCGTAAACGATCTTATCGATCTGTGCGGCGGTGTGTTTGCGGCGTTTCATTTCGAGCGCGCATTTCGGCACGGCCATGGGATCGGATACTCCCCAGTCACACGCGGAGTTCATCCAGATGCGATCCGTGCCGTAGGTTTCCAAAATATCGATCGCACGGTTCGGGGTGCATTTGCTTTCTGGATAGAGCGTCATGCCTGCCCAGAAACCAGAATCCATCACCAGTTTCACCGTGTGTTCTTCGACGTGGTCGATGATGACTTTGGATCGATCCAATTTCGAAAACGACGAGAGCGAATCGATGATGAGCTTCGTACCTTTGAGTTTGTCCTCAAGATGCGGCGTGTGGATGAGGATGGGTAAATCGTAATCGAGGGCGATCTGGACGTGTTCTTCAAAAATCTGCAACTCGCTGCGGGTGTTTTTATTGAGACCGATCTCACCAATTCCCAGCACGTTTTCCTTTTTGATGAAATCCGGGATCAGCGCCATGACTTCGCGCGCGAAACCTGGATCGTCGGCTTCCTTGGGGTTGATGCAGAGCCAGCAGAAATGTTTGATTCCGAAACGAGCCGCGCGGCGTGGTTCGTATTCGGTGAGTTGGCGGAAGTAATCGTAGAAACCATCTGCTGAGGAACGATCGAATCCTGCCCAGAACGCGGGTTCACAAAGCGCCTCGCAGCCTGCGAGCGCGAGTTTTTCATAATCATCCGTCGTGCGGCTGACCATGTGGGCGTGGGGTTCGATGTAACGCATGGCTAAACCATCATATCCGATGCGCCGCTTGGCAAGTTGGAAGAATTCAGGTTCACTGCTGGCGAACGTCGTAAATGCTCATCCCTCGGGAGAGGTAATTTTGCAAGGCGGCGGGGTGATCGAGATTGCAGTTATGCACCCAAACGCGGCTCGGAGAGAGCCGCCATGCGGCCTCGATAGCTTGGGTGAGCAATGCCCCGCCATAACCATTGCCTAGAAAATCTGGGGCAAGTCCGAAATAGGTGATCTCAACATCATCCCCCTGGACCATCAGCTCGAAATACCCCGCGATTGCATCGTCGACATAAGCGACAAAGGTTTTGAGGTTTTCCGACTCTGCATACGAGTTCCACTCTTCCATACTCCATGACAGTTTATCTCGCCACTCCCATGCCTCGCCGATCAACACGTAGAGAGATCGATTCAATTCGCCTTTCTTCTCAGCGATCTCAACAACACGAAACCGAGGATCGTTCGTTGTCTTGCGTCGCAGCTGAGAGAGGTCTCTCATTTCAAGGTAAGTAATCGTGACCTCACTCATGGGTTCAATCTCCTGTTAGATCGCGCCCTTGTTAGCTGACATGTGATTCAGGAGCTTTTGATTGAATTCATCTGCCATGTTGTAGCCGAGGCGGCGGAGTTGTTGATCGAGTGCGGCGATGGCGACCATGCGAGCGGTGTCGCGGCCGGGGCCGACGGGAACCTCGACGTGAGCGACATCTTGGCCGAGGAGTTCGTAGGATCTTGATTCGAGGCCGACACGGTCGACTTCGTTGAGATCGGATGCGGGTTTGAGGGTG
>Ga0315909_10000970_pt1 | contig 38603 bp, 55 predicted proteins | sample LakEriMetagenome_11_FD_203527 | JGI IMG/M metagenome (GOLD analysis project Ga0315909, IMG submission 203527) | Freshwater fungal communities from buoy surface, Lake Erie, Ohio, United States - Buoy 2 MA125 | ecosystem: Environmental > Aquatic > Freshwater > Lake | place: USA: Lake Erie, Ohio... | reverse complement strand
ATGGCGGGGCGGGGCGGGGCAGGGGCAGGGGCAGGGGCAGGGGCAGGGCAAAGGCAAGGCAAAGGCAAGGCAAAGGCAAGACACCAAAAAAGGAAAGGTATCTATATACCCATTGTGACCATGTGACAAAAATTGCCGTCACAAAGTGTCAAATATTGTCACATTCTACGCATTGCATCAAACAAGATAATTTATTTATTGTTAATAATCAACAAGTTAATAAACTGTTAATAATTGGCATGGGTATTGCATAGTTTTATGCGTTTCCCCTTTTCACATTTATAGGACTATACGATATGAATATCACCGAAACGCTGATTGCACGTATTGAAGATTACCGCAAGACCAATAAAAACCCTTGCAAGAATTACGCTTCATATGAAGCCGCAGAAAAGGCCGTAAAAAAGGCCAGCGAAAAGGCCGGTAAATACTTTGATAAGAATGAAACCCCGGCACGTTATATCGTTTTATTTGTCCCCGCATGGGGTCGCTGGGTTGGCGCAATGGATTACACGGAATTGTTAAACAGGAAAACCGCGCAAGGCGGATATATCGGCGCAATTTCAGGTTTTTATACATATTAAGAAACAACAAAATATTAAATGAGGATTTTTAACCATGAAACAGAATATTACTTTTTCAGACTTTGTTGACCAATTCCGGGCATATGACCGATATGATCAGTTTGGATATGAAGCATTGCGCGTATTGTTTGATTACTTTGAAGAATACGAGGATTCTTGCGGTACTGAGATTGAATTAGACGTTATCGCAATTTGTTGTGAATACTCTGTAGAGCATTGGGAGGATATTGCATCAAACTACGATATTGATTTTGATGATGATGATGATAAAAAATCAAAAGTAATTGATCACATTAACGAAAATTCTGTTTTTGTTGGCGAATGTAAAGATGGAATAGTTTATGCGGTATTCTGATCAATCGGTGCCTCGGCAACCATCAAAGGGGAATAGGAATGAAAAAATATGTAAAGCGTTTTAGAGTTGAAACCAACAGAGGCCGTCTTGTTGCTCATTGCGACACAGCAGAAATGGCGGAATATCATGCAAGCAAGGGGCGCGGACGTTGGGTTTTTCGGTGGTTCGAAGGGAGATATTGCTGCGCGAAGCAATATTAATTATGAAAATTATAATAAACGAGAATTTACAGTTTTGGATTACAGGTTTTGTGATCGCTTGTTTGATTTTGTTGGTTTTCTTTTCTTTTATCTAAGGGGTTTTAAATGCGAAAGATTGAAAAACAAATTTATGACCATATGAACGCAGAAGAAAAACGCAATTTTGGAATGGAAGATTAAAATCATGCGCCGTGAAGAATTAATAAACGTCTATTTGGACTGGAAAAATAATTTTTTAACTATCGCCGGATTTGCTGATCATTACGGTTTACACGATAGCGAAGCATACGAATTGATAAACTTGTCGAGACAATGCGCTGAAAATCCGCATCCGGACGCATAAACAAAGGAAAAAAACAAGATGGAAACAATACAAATAGACGTTTTCAATTTTCATGAGTTAGACGACACAGGAAAAGAAAAGGCTCGTGATTGTTATAGGTCTGCGGCTTTTGATTACGCATGGGCGCAAGAATCTATTTTTAGTATTCAATCATTTTGTGATTTTTTTGGTGTTACTTTGAAAAATTGGGAGTGTGGCCCGTATCAATCACCAAGTTACACAACAAACGCGGAAAACAGCCATTTTCGCGGCATTAGACTATCAAGCATAGACCGTGAAAAAATGCCTACAGGTTACTGTTTAGACTGTACCTTGTGGCAAAAATTTTACGATGAATTCAAACGTACCGGAGATGCTAAAGATGCATTTGATGAGGCATTGTGGTCTGGTTTTATAGAATGGCAAAATGATATGGAATCCCAGTTATCCGACGAATGTATTGATGATTTTTTAACTGCTAATGAATATCAATTCACGATAGACGGAGATTTTTACAAATGATTACAGAAAAAGATAGATTAACTATCCGATACGGATACAAAATAGAATATTGCGAAAATAATCGTTTTTTATCTTCATTTATAAAAAGAATTGGAATGATCAAAAAGGCAAAAAAGGAAAGCCGGAGAAAAAAATTATTTGTTTCACTCTGGAATTGTGCCGATTGTTCGAACGATGCCGATTTTTATTTTGCGTTTCTTAAATTACATTTGCCGGAGTTTTACAAATGAATAGTTATTGCGTTCGATTAGATGATAACGAAACTCCCCGGACACTTTGGCGCGTATTATCTACGGAAAAAAATAAGGTTTTAATTTTGAACGAAGAAACCGGGAAACAAGTAACAATGAAACTTTCGCAAGTCTGGGTTATTTATTAGTCTAGTACGATCAAAAAAGGGGCGATTTTTTTCGCCTTTTTTTTGAAGGTATTATGTTAGTGAGTGCTTACACTGTAAACGGTACGCGCACATGGCGACACAGGGCGATCACAGGGCGACCACAGGGCGATCACAGGCGACCACAGGGCGATCACAGGCGACACAGGCGACCACAGGGCGATCACAGGCGACACAGGCGACCACAGGGCGATCACAGGGCGACCACAGGGCGACACAGGCGACCACAGGGCGACACAGGCGACACAGGCGACCACAGGGCGACACAGGCGACACAGGCGACCACAGGCGACAAAGGGCAACACAGGGCAACACAGGAAATGCGAGAAAATGCGCTAACTTATTGTTTTATTTGGTTTTTTCTGGGTTTCAGTTACCCAAAAAATCGCCCTATATCCGACAATGGAAAAGGGTAAAATCGCCCTATTTCCGACAAGTTTATGTGGTTATCGCGGTGCAACATAGCTTTTTAATGCCCCTTTTTATACACCCCCGACTCATTTTTAAAAAAAAAATTCAACGTCATTTTCCGGGCGGAAAATTTTAGGGGGAAAAATTATTTTCTGGGCTGGCAGGAATTAAATAATAAGAATATTTTTTTTATTTTTAGATGCTGGTGTTTATTTTTTGACCAAAACTTCCCAATACTGTTACTGAGTAGTCCTGTTGTTTATAGTCTATCGGGCCTTGTTCTGTGTAGTGTCTGTAAATACCTTGAGATTCCAGCTTGGTCTTTTGAGTATGACAAGCAACACATAGACCTTGAAATAAGTTAATCAGGAATTTGTTTCTATCCTGCTTATGAGGAAATACGTGGTCTATTGCTTCAGTAGGAGTAATGATTCCTCTGGACAAACAGGCCGCACAAATAGGATGTTCTGACTGAATCCTGCCGCGTATAGACTTCCAAGCGGTAGAGTTATACAGCTTGGCGTTATGGCCGTATTTCTCTGACCGTTTGCCGCCGTGTTTCTCGCAGGAATTTGTGCCAAACGACCTTGCCTCTTTACACCCCAAAAAATTACATTTATTTGGCGAGGGTACGCTAGGCATAAAAATTGATTTTTTTTACTATACTTTTGCTTAAAATGCTTTGTAACTGTTTTTCTTTACTTTTTCGTCTATAGTATTGTCTTGCATACATGCGCTTACATTGTAAACACCTAGAGTTACCTGCTTTTTTATAGGAATTTTCAGGTGTTATAGGTGCGCCACATTTAAATGTTTTTCTCACCCAAGAAACCGCAGCTTGTAAAGCGTAGCGTCAACCAAAGCAACGGCTTCATCAATCAAGTTCTGAATCTCAGAGTCTTGCGGTAACTGTGCGCGATGCTCCGTAATACAGTCATTCACCGCGATAAGAGTTTCAATAGGATTAGTTGGCAGTTTGTAGTCATTGGTATATCCGTCAATGATTCCATACTTACCTTGATACGCTTCAGCGATAGCGTCAGCTATATCAACAATCTCCGCGTAGTAATCGCTAAGTGCCACATGCTCCGCATAGCTTCTAGTTTGTAAATGAAGGATATGCGTACTGGTCGCACTGTGGAACAGGCATTGAATTAATTGAGCGCAATGTGATTTATCCATTACCTGTTCCTTATTTCATTACGGCAAAAAGTAAACGTAAATGTTTTTCGGGCCGACTTTTGATTGATGTTCCGCAAGGGCTTTTTCACGCAAGACTCTACCCCTTCGGCAAAGATTAGACAACGTGGTTTTTACGCAGGATTCCTTTGCGTCTGTCTTTTGGGCAATCAACTTCGCTGTCAGCCTTGTTTCGTTTTTCAGTAGTTCCATAATCCTTTTGGTAACAACCATCTTGTTTTCTCCTGTTTAAGTTTGGAACTGTCAATATACCAGATAAATAGTAATTGTCAATATTTATCAATTCTCGCGTTTGCCAGTTCATCCGTATATTTTTCGGGGTATCTTCGGGCCAGTTTGTTGATGTTTTCTTGGGCAAGTTCATCAAGACTGCATCCAAGAGCGTTAGCAGCAAGAGCAACAAACCACAGAATATCTCCGATTTCTTCACGGGCGTTCTCCCTGTCTAGTTCTTTTCCGTATATTTGCCAGCGTTTAATACAATCGGCAAATTCCCCTACTTCACCACTAAGACCGTAAACAGAATGTTTAATATCAAAGTTAAAATCCCCATCTTTTTTTGTACGCATTGCTAATTGTTTATATTCGTCAAATGTCATTTTGTTCTGCCCAATCGCCTTTAGTTACCCAATAGTCTTGAAGTAAACAAATACCTAGTTTTGGTCTTGAATCATCAACTATTTCTTCAGGACATTTAATACCGCGAACCATGTGTTTTGTTGCTTCTTCAAAAATTCCTAACTTTCTTGCTTTGTCGTAATACTTTCTGTTGTATCTCTTGAAGCTGGAAAGCACTGTGAATTGTTTACAAATATTTATTACCTGATTAGCGTCTAACATTTGCCCTCTCTGTGCAGGATTGACATTTCCACCGCTGGCCGTTTTTACTCTTTGTCCGAATCCACTTGCCCTTCATCATTGGCTGATAAGACTGACAATTCGTGCAAAACCTTCTTCCCATGTAATTTTCTACTGCTGCTGTCATTTTTGATTTTTCTTGCCGGGTAATCATTTATTAATATCTTAATAGTTTTTTTGTGTTCTTCTGACCAATCTGCTGGAACATAACCGTCTAAACTGCCCTGAATTCTTTTGAATTTAATATACGGATGGTCGCAGGTTCCTTTCCTTTTATGTTTTAACTGAAACTCTGGTGTGCAATCAGTACAAAACCAAGATGTATAAGAAGGTGTTAGTTGTGCTGCAAAAGTTCGCCATTCGTCAAATTGGTCATGTGTTGAACAATTAGGAACTCGTTTTACGTGGAACTCTAATAATTGTTTAAATTCTGAAATTGTCATTTTAATTTATACCTATCTCGACATGGAGCGCATACGTCATTGACTAACCGACCACTCCATTCGCCGCACAAATCACAGTCACCCGGTTCGCCTTTTTCTAAGATTGCACGTTTGCGAACCTCTTTAATCTGATTATCAAGAACTGTCTGCGCGTAATCGTTAGCGACATCAATCTCGTCTGACATTTAAACACTCCAACTTTTCTTTATATTCGTCAATCTTTTGTTGAATATCTAACCTGCTAAATTTTATTGTTTGATATTTCAACCGCATAAGTTCATCAAAAACCGAGTAACCGTAAGTTTTGATAATGTATCTTGAGTAATCATCCTGCCGACCTCCCATATAATGATTACACCTAGTACACTGAACACCTACGTTTCTTTCATCCCATCGTACTGACCTGTATTGTCGTTTGATGAAATGTCCGCAATCGGTTTCCTTCCAATAAAATAACTGATTGCAAGTTACACATTCAACCGTTCCGCCTTCGTCTGCGTCTTTTAGTCTAATGTATTGACTAAATACTTTATCCAGCTTTTTTTCTAAATCAGAGAGGCTGATACTTTTTTTGCGCTTCTTCGATGTTTTTCTTTCTTTTGCATTGATATGTGCAACCACAGTTATTTCCTTTTTTCCATTCGCCGCAGGAACCCCATCGTTTTTCAATCATCTCAACGTAAATTTTCCGCATTGTTTTACATGGTTCCCGTTGAATAAATCGCTCTCTGTCCGACTCTAAATTGAAATCATAAATGCAATCGGACATTCTCTAATTCTTCAATCAATTGCGATAACTTTTCTGGTGGCGGCGACCAAGTGTTAATGGCTCGTTTAAAAGCAAGAATTACCATGTCTAAATCTTCTTGATTAAAAACAACCATGTGGTGCAAATCATCTTTCATGTGTTTCATGTAGAATTTCCTTGTGCTGCCGGTTTTGCCCCGCCTCCCCTGCGGGGCTTTTTTTATCGGCGTTTTCGTAAAACCACAGGGAATGGTTGCTCTAATACTTCCCTTCGGTATCTAGCTATTGTCACAGCAATATCCGTTTGTGATGCGTTAGTCGGTTTGAACGTGAACTCAAGAATATAAAGTTTTCGTTCGCGCAGATATTTAATTGCCTCTTGTAGTTTATTTTCCATATCAAAACGGAATATCGTCTTTCATGTTCATAATGGTGTCCTTTTGCTTTGTAGATTGATGCCCTTGCGTCGGCTCTTGAACGGCAAGACTCATATACTTATTGCCCTCTTTTGACGTTTTAAGCCAAGCACTAAGATAAAAGTCTTTACCGTTTACGTTTAGCTTGCCTTTGTAATCTGGCTGCTTTTCCGTTTCTTTTTTGTCGTTCTTAAACAATGCACCGCTGTTTGTGTTGTCGTATGACATTTCAGGCTCCAATTACGTTATCAAAAAGTTCATCCACTTCCGCAAGAAACTTAATAGCTGCGGTTTCTACTGCACTTAATTCTTCTTGTGTCGGTTCGTAGAGTTTTACGAACATCTGTTGCTTCGGCGGAAATCTTGGGTCGTAAGATACAAACCAGATTTTTTTCCTGCCGGTGCAAAGTGCTTGTACGCACATCTGAGGCTTATATTCTTCCGGCACATTGTCTTTGTCAAGCAAATATTTTAGGTGCGTAGTTGACGAAGGGCATTTGGTTTCAATCAAATAACCATCGCTTGTAAAGCCATCTGGCGATGCCCCAAAGTTTTCAATAGTGGGGTGCGGAACAAACCCTACATCTTGAATCAAAATTCCTGTATAGCTTTCAAAGTTTTGTTTAGCCAATGGTTCATGGTCAATTCCCCATTGCATTGCAGCATTAATGTATTTGGGAACAATAATGTCTGTCATTCGCTCAGTAACGATTTCCATCTTCAGCTTAATTCGTTCTGAGGCATCGGTTCCCTTTTTGGTAAAACTCATTGCATCCGACATACGCGATGCTGTCAGCTTACCAATACGTTGACTAAACCAATCACCAGTTCCTTGTTGTTTATTTTCTTGTCTCATTTGAGTTTTGCCTTTGCAATTTCTTTTTCTTTGTCCATCATCATTCGTTCGTCAGGATTCATAGCAATCCACATTGCTTGAAGTTCCTCAAGTGATTCTGCAAGTTGAATCTTAAACTTTAAGGTTTCGTAGTCACCGCAATTTGTTTTATTAAATTTTGGCGTTTCTACTGAAGCATTGCCATCATCATCTTCGGGCGCAATACCACATGCCGCCATAAGCGAACCTCTACGGCAATACGTCAGCGCACTCATGTAACCTTGCGCGTCATGTTTAACCGCAGGAAAAAACAATTTGCCGCCAGTAAGCTGTTCGCCAGATTCATGTAAAAACAATGTTTCTACAACTACACCGTCATCGTGCGGATGCGTAGTCTGAATCAATGAGATTCCATTTGCGTTTAAAGCATCCATCACCGCGTCAACACAACTGGCAAGGTCGGCGTATTTATTTTTGAAATGCGGGTTAATTGCGTTCTTCAGCGCCGGAGAAAATTGCTTCTGTGCAGCTAGAAATGCTTGTGCGATTGCTTTCATGTTTTGTCCTTTCGTATTCATTCAAAATATCAACTAATTTGTCAATGTAATATTGACTGTCAAACTGGTGTTCTGGATTTTCTTTGCAGAATGTAGCTAAACCGCAAAATCTACCTAATGCTGTTGCTTGCGCGTCTGTCATTTGTCACCTCCTAATTGCAACTGTAAACTGTTAATTTGAGTAAGTCAACAATTATTTTTGGGGCCTTGCAATGTGCGAAAAATGGGGTTAATATCGTTTTGCCTGTGAAAAAGACAGGTCGCTTCAGCGGTGGAGCGTGAGTGATGACGAATCCCTACGCATGGGTTTCGGTCTGGATGTGCGACTTCCCATCACTTGCGCCCATCTCTACCGCGACCGTGAACCCAGCCGTAGGGATTTTTCATTGGCCGCACTGTCCGCGATAGCAACGAGCCTGAATGGGCTGCTGACAAGAATACACATGGAATATGCTCACACGGCTTATATCCTTCGCGGCGTGTCAGAGAGCGACCGCACAAAATAGACGGTTCAATGGTGAGACAAGCCTTCTATTGATGAATCTCTGCCTTCGGGTGCTGTAGGTTTCTCAGGAGCCATTGAGACACTAGCAGAAGTGATAGGGGCTATCACCTTTGGGGAACCTATGCCTAACCAAGATGCCCTTTGGAATCCAAGATGCCCTGTTTTTCTGTGCAGGCATCTTGGGCGGTCGGCAGCTTCCATCACCAGCCAATCGAATAAAAAAATAATTGTTGACTTTTGTATTATTGACTGTTTATGATGTATTCACCTTAACAAAGGAGATATGACATGACACAAAACGACATTATCAAGAATCACCTGAAAAACCATAAAACCATCACTACTCTGCAAGCATTTTCGATGTATGGCATCACGCGCCTTGCCTCAAGAATCCTTGAACTGCGCGAATCGGGAATGAAGATTTCCGGTTACATGATTGACGTTAAAAATCGTCGCGGCGAGATTGTTAAAGTTAAAAAATACTACGTGGGGAAATAATGGACATTGGCGGAGAATTTACAACAACCGTTAATGACGTTGACGGTAACGAGCATGAAGTTACTGTGAGATACAAAGGTTATTACCAGCAAGAAAAAATATCGGGGCCACCAGAAAAATGTTATCCCGCAGAAGGTGAAATTGAATTGGAAGTAGATTTTCCTGCGAATTTTGAATTTGACCGAGAAAACCTTGAAGATTATATTTTAGACGAAGCATGGGGAGATTATTTAAATGGATGATTTCGAGATTTTTTGGAAAGCATACCCCCGGCGGGTAGCAAAAGCAGTTGCAAGAAAAGCATGGATGCAGACCGCTAAGATTAGACCCCCTCTTGACGAACTGCTGGCCGCGATTAATAGTCAATGCCAATCCGAACAATGGCAAAAAGATAATGGTCAATTCATTCCGCACCCGGCGACTTGGCTACGCGGAGAGCGTTGGTCGGATGAAATGGAAATTGACGTTCCTAAACAGTTAAGCAAAACCCTCGGAACCCTTGTTGCTCTTGAAAGCTGGAAACGTGAACTGGCTGAAAAGTGAAATCGTAGAAGGTCTGCAAAGATTAATTTCTTTGCGGCTAAAAAACGCTCCTTCAGCCGATACGGTTACTGCTACTGCCGTGGTTTGGTTTGAAACGGTAGCCAGCAGACCGATTTCATGGGATGAAAGGTTAGACAGGAAACGCATTAAAACGGCTTTTGGCGAGTTGTGCGCGACAGTTGATATATTCCCCGCCCCCGCACAATTCCTGCGCGTCTTGCCCCCGCGTGAGCAAGCGTTATGCCTTCCGCCGCCGCAGTCAAAAGAACTTTCTGCGGAGAATCGGGAAAAGCTAGATTTATTACTTAAAAAGTTAAGGAAAGTTTAGGGCGAGTGGTGAAATTGGTAAACACAGCAGACTTAAAATCTGCCGCTAACGCTTGCCGGTTCGATTCCGGCCTCGCCTACCAAATGTAGGACAAGAAATGACCGACACGAACGCGGAACTGCGGAATAAGCTACTAAAGTGCGCGAATGACAATATATGCAGCTTATGTGGTAACGCCATTGACCGAGCAAGGAGCGCAAATGACAAAGGCTGATGAACTGTGGGAGAAGTATGCGAAGTCATGGCGTGACGGGGAACGCTATATGTCAGAACACGACTTCCTCGCCGCCCTCGCTGGATACGGAGAGGCTGTCAGGGCCGAGGCGGTGAAGGTGTGTAAGGACAAGCGGCATCCAGACGACTTTACGCCAGAATCAGGGCAATGGTTTATGGCGTGTGAGGACTGCGCCGCCGCTATTGAGAAGATGAAACTACCCTAAACAAAAACCCTAGTGCCGGATTTATCAATAATCAAAGCTGATTTTCTGGGGTTAAATTCTGGCGCATTTGGTACGGAAATATGAGTCCATGAATCGAACTCAAGAATAATCTGGTCAAAAGGAATTGCAGCTTTAATACATGCTTCAACTACTTCGCGGGGCTTCATTCCCGGCACTCTAATGTCCGCAGCACAGCCTAAACGATGCTGACTGGTATCTTTTGAACCAACAGAATCGTTGACTTGTTTAGACCGAAAACCGGAATTAATCATTACCGGCTTGTTGCCTAGCGCAGTTTTAACTTGCTGTAGTAACTCCGCAAGACGTTTTAAATTTGAAATTTCTTGTTCGTTAGGAATGTTATCCCATCCGTTTCGATTGGCCGCTTCAGAGCGCGTCAATTCCTCAAGAGAAAAGTTTGCAGTCAACTGCATTATTCTTTTCCTTTTTTCATGCCGATAATTTTCTCAAGAGTCCTGCCTCCAAAATAGAAGGACATTATCAGCATACCCCACTGTCCAAGAAGTTCGACGTAGTTGTTGTTGACTTCAATATCCCATGCCGACATTAGACCAAATGCGGTGTAAGTAATCAGGATAAACACCAGCGTCATAGGCCGGATGTTCTTGGACAGCCAGCTATCGCTGCTCATGTCCGCTTGAAGGCGCTTCGTCAGTTCCTCCTGCTCGGATACATCGGCGTTCAGTTGAGCCAATTCACCATTCTGCTGCATTTCCAGCAGCTTCAGTTTTGCTTGTTCCGCAGCTTGAGCATCGGGGAAGAACTTATCAATCAGCTTTGCGCCAACCGATAACAGTGCGGGAATTGGAATCATTTTCCAGAAACCTTTGTAACAATACCCGCCCAAAGCGCCGCGCCAATAGCTACAAACACCGCTGCTATCAATGCCATTGTTCCGTAATCTGAATACTTGCGAAGTCTTTTTCCAAAACGTAAGTCCTCTCGGAATTCTTCAACCTGCTGCGGGTCGTCAATATCAACACCAAGAATTGCAAAAACCTTTTTTACTGATTTATCGGCAATATCTTGGCATTGCGGATTAGACAAACAATCCATTTATACACCCGTAAAATTTTATTAAAAAGTGCTCAAATTGTATAGCACTTCTTCAGGGCCAACAAACTTGTTTTCGTCAAAATCTACGGACTCCCACCATAAAAATTGATTTTTTGATAAACAATCTTTGCTTTTTAGTAAATTGATATTCTCTGGATAACCATAAATTTTAGGGTCTGATACCGACCACAATACTATTCCCCGCTTTCCAGACAATGATGCTAAATGCTGGATAAAACTATCGCAGGAAATCCATACTCTACATTCATATATTAACTTTTTAATGTCTGAGATTGGTAGATTTTTCCTAAAATCATTAGTTAATTGTTCCTCACCGTCTATTCCAACTTGGATTATTGGTTCATCTATCCCTTTTAAAACCTCTTTCCAAAACGGATAGTTTTTAGGATTAGTTTTTCCATTGGTTAGTTTTTTGGAGTAAGGGCTAATCAAAATCATAGATATAACTTTCTGTATGCTTTTTCTATGCTTTCAGTCCAATTCCATTCCGCCATTTTCTTGTAGATATTCCACTGGTCTAAATCGCCAAACAATGCGTAGGCTTCCGCAATAGACTTACAAGGTATGATTTCTGGATAACACCCAAATACAACCGGGTTCTTTATCTCTGGAAGAATCTTGCTTAATACTACGTGGTCGCCCATTCCGTTGTTTAAAACAACAATAGTTTTTTCTTTATAGTTAATAATATTTCTAAATATCTTTTCGTCATGGTCAAACATTTCCTGCTTTTGAACTGCACGTATTCCACCTTGCGGGTTTTTCATGTGCCAAGTTACAGCGTTAGGCACGACTAATAATTTATAACCTTTTTGGTGTAGACCGTAGGAAAATAATGTTTCTTCTCTATGCGCTACCCTAGATAATCCCAAATTGTAATCGTGTATCGCGGCACGATACAGAAATGAACAATGTAAATGCTCAACAGATTTTAATTGTTTAATGTTTTTCCATTGAACGCTAGGCTCGGTATCAATATTTTCCAAAAGTCCGGTAGATTCTGTATTCTCAAAAAACAACGGAGGGGTAAGTATTGCGCCGCCAATAGCCCCGACCTTTGGCGTTATATGTTTTGATAAATTCTTTAATACGTTAGGTTCTGGTATTGCATCATCGTCAACGCGCCATACCCAATCAAACCCCATAGTGTTAGCTGTTTGATGGATATGATGCTGGCCTTTCTTACCGGCGAATAACCATTCCCATTTAATTCCTTTAATGTCTAATATTCTAAAGAAATGCTGATATAGGAATTCATTTCTCATGTCCTGCGGTTCGTCATTATCATCAAAAATTACCAGCTTATCCGGTAACTTTGTTTGATTAAGAATCGCATTTAAAACCAAAGGTAACGTAGAAAAGTATCTACCTTTGGTCGCAACAGAACATAGTATTTTATTCATTTGTAAAACTCATAATCATCAAATTACATCTGTTGCTTTCATTAATCGGGATTGCTTGCTCAGTTATATTCCCATGCTCCGAAATATACTTAATACTGAATCCCGAAAAGTGCGATTCATTCAATCCATGTAACTTATGATGTTCGCCCCAAAAGCCTTTTGGTTCATTCCACGGACAAGTAATTAGAAGTCTTTTGCAATGCTTTTTTAATCTCTCCGCAAGTTCTAAACCATTGTCTAAATGCTCAATAACTTCAAACGCAATGATTGTGTCGTATTGCTCTAGTTTGTAAGTGTTAATGTCTGCGTAAAAAAACTCGCAATTAGGTTTCCAATATTGTTCATTGGCAACGCTAACAATAATTGGGTCGTAATCTAGCCCTAAATATTCAATATCGTTTGGAAGAAATTGAACACCGTAGCCAGTAGAGCATCCTATTTCTAGGATTTTATTCCCATATAAATTATGGTTTGCCCATTGGTATCTTTGCGTTTCTCTTGGAAAAACAGAGTCACCTTTAAGAAATACTGCGCGTTCGTAGTTATTACTTAACTTCCAGCGATACCATTCTGGATTGTGTTTTTTTGCCAGCTTTAGGGAATTGATTGAAAATGTATTGTTCCAATTTTTTACTAAATTAGAATCATGCACAGTTCCTTCCCCTTCGTGAAAAATAGGAAAATTACCGGAATACCATTTAGGATTATTGGTAGGTATTTTTTTTAATACAGAATTAAATTTAAACCCTGCGTTTTTTGCTCTTATACAAAAATCAGTATCTTCAGAACCACCTACTTCAAATTGCTCATCTAGCAAACCGATTCTATCAAATACATTTCTGCTTATCATCGCGCAGAAAAAAATAATAAATTCTGTGTTTGCTGGCTCTGAATATTCTTTAATAACCCCGGTTATCCCAAAGTTACTATCTTCTAAAAACGGGGCTTCTAATTGATGCAGCCATTGATTCTTTTGTTGTTCTAACAATAAAACATCATTGTTTAAAAGAATAATTTTTTCTGCGGTAGCAACTTTAATTCCTGCGTTTGTTGCTTTTGCAAATCCAATAGCAGAATCATTCCAAACGGTTTTTAAGTTTGGTATTGATGTAGACAAGTAATTTAAATATGCCTTTGTGTTGTCAGTGCAACCATTGGCTGAAATTACAAGTTCTATATCTTCCATTGTTGACCACTTAATAAGTGAATCAACGCAGGGTTTAAGATATTTTTCGCAATTATTGTATGTTGGTATAACTATCGTGTATTTCATCTTGTATTATTTTATAAAAGTTATGCTCTCGGATATACCAAATCAACATTCTGACCAGAACTAAGCGCGGTCGCAAATACAACTTGTGTTCCACTTGTAACAGTAACGTCAGTCGCGTTTACCATTCTAACGCCATTTAGATAAACACTTATTTTTCCTGATACATAAGTAACGGATGTAGTAAATGTTGTTTGCGAAGCTGTAGAAGTAAATAAATCATAGACAACATTAGTTGGTGTTCCGCTAAATCCGCTGTATCCAGAATAACCGGAAAATCCTGAAGTTCCTACAGCGCCACTGAAACCGCTGATTCCAGAATAACCTGAAAAACCAGAAATACCAGATAAACCGTTAGTTCCGCTAAATCCAGATTGTCCACTGAAACCACTAATACCAGAAAATCCGCTGAGGCCAGAGAATCCTGAAAATCCTGAAGTTCCTACAGCGCCACTAAAACCACTAATTCCTGAATAGCCTGAAAAACCAGAAATACCGGAACCTGAAAATCCAGATATACCAGAGAAACCGCTAACACCTGAAAAACCGCTTATTCCAGAAAAACCGCTAATTCCTGAGTAACCACTAATTCCAGAATCGCCGCTAAAACCGCTGATTCCAGAAAAGCCACTGATTCCTGAATAACCAGAGAAACCACTGTAACCACTGATTCCAGAGTATCCACTGATACCACTAAATCCAGAAAATCCAGATAATCCAGAAATTCCAGAATACCCACTGATTCCTGAGTAACCAGAAATTCCACTTGCGCCTATTTCACCGCTGTAACCTGACGTTCCTGAGTAACCGCTAAAACCTGAATATCCGCTGTATCCGCTAAATCCAGAAAAACCAGACGCAGGGCCATTTACGGCCAACCAAGACACGCCATCCCAAGTCCAAGTCGAGCCGTTCGCACTATACTGCTGACCGATTGTGGGCGAGGTAGGAAAGTCTAATGAGGCCATGATTTACCTTATTGGAATTCTGCAACAATAGAACCAAATACAGGGTCGGCAGTTCCGTTCCCACTGATTCCGATTGGAACTATATAAACTTCCGCTTTTGCGCCAGCGACTAGATTTATCCAGCCAGTGTCTAAATAAGTTGCGGTTACGTTTATAGCAACAGAAACGACAGAAGTTCCAATGTCTAAATAACTTGCCGCAGTTTGTGTGTAAGTTGTCGCGTATCTTAAAATAAGCAAAGAAGCAGCGGCTCCCGCAACCGTAAGTTTATTTACTCGAAACCTTACTTGCGTGAAATTAGTTAAATCAACTTCTTGTATTGCTGCAAAAGTGATTGGAAAAATAGCTGCCGCAGTAGGCATATTAGTAAAAATTTCAGAATTAGTAGCAAGCAAAGGAACTCTAAGAACTGTGCCGGCAGTGCCGGTTGCGCCAGAAAATCCACTGATACCAGAAAAACCTGAGAATCCACTTATTCCAGAAAATCCAGAATATCCACTGATTCCTGAAAATCCAGATTCACCTGAGAATCCTGAAATACCAGAACCACTAAAGCCAGAAATTCCTGAACCACTAAATCCTGAAATTCCAGAAAAACCACTATAGCCAGAAATTCCAGAATCTCCGCTAAATCCTGAATATCCAGAAATACCTGAGTATCCTGAAATTCCGCTGAACCCTGAGTAGCCAGAAATTCCAGAGCCAGAAAAACCTGACGTTCCACTGAATCCAGAATAGCCTGAGATACCGGAACCGCTGAATCCACTTATGCCTGAAAATCCACTAATTCCAGAAAATCCACTGATGCCAGAATCTCCGCTATATCCAGAAATTCCTGAATAGCCAGAAATTCCTGAATAGCCGCTGTATCCTGAAATTCCAGAGTATCCAGAGAATCCAGAAATTCCAGAGTCTCCACTTAAACCAGATGCACCAGAAAATCCGCTTAAACCAGAAGTTCCAGAATATCCAGAAATGCCACTGTAGCCGGAAAATCCAGCAGTTCCGGTAATGGAGTCAACCCATTGCCCACCGTTAATATCTACATAGTAAATTTTTAATTTACCGGCGACATCATCCCACCACATCGAGCCAGCACCAAAAGTTACTGGTGGATTCTGACCGATATAAACACTACCGGAGTAACCGCTGTATCCTGAGATTCCCGAAAAACCAGAAAGTCCTGAAAAGCCAGAAAAACCGCTGTAACCAGATTGCGTATATGTAACTTGTGTAACAGTTAAAATTGCGCTTGGCGTTAATGGAACAATCCCGCTTGCGGATAAAGTTCCAAGTTGAATTGAGGTTGTATCTGTATCCCAAAATAATTCAACGTAATCGTTTGCGTTTAGTGTTAATACATAATTCCACGCAGGTAAAGCATACTTAGTCGCGGAAGATACAACTACACGACCATTTGAATCTGGAATAGATGTGCCATTAACCTTTAACCATAAATTTATAGTTTCGCCAGCACCACCGCCAGATTGGTGTATTACTTGTACCGAAAATTGAATGTTATAAACACCAGCACTATCAACTACAATTCTGGATGTTGGAGAACCTCTTGATACGCCAAAGTTTAATGGGTCGTTGGTATTAAAAGTAACTGCGTATGCAGTATTGATTGCTGCCGCAGTCTGAGTTGTGGTATCCCAAAATGAACCCCACAAGGCTTGAACGCCACCGGCTCCGGCTTGTCCTGAATACCCGCTAAATCCAGACCGACCACTGTAACCACTAAAACCTGATTCACCTGATATTCCAGAGAAACCGCTAAAACCAGAAATACCGGAACCCGAATAACCAGAAAATCCTGAAATACCAGACCAGCCGCTAACACCTGAATTTCCTGAAAATCCGCTTATTCCAGATTCACCTGAGAAACCTGAAATTCCAGAGTAACCGCTGAACCCAGAAAGACCTTCGCCGGAAAATCCAGACGTTCCAGAAAAACCTGAAAACCCACTTTCACCATTAAAACCAGAAATTCCACTGAAACCTGAAATTCCACTAAAACCAGAATAGCCAGAAAAACCAGAAATTCCAACTTCACCAGAAAATCCAGAAATACCAGATTCACCTGAATAACCACTAAAGCCACTGAAACCGCTAAGTCCACTTATTCCAACGCCAGAGTATCCGCTAATTCCAGAAAACCCGGATTGGCCGGAATATCCTGAATATCCGCTAAATCCAGACCAACCACTAATCCCACTAAATCCAGAAAAACCCGAAATGCCAGAATATCCAGATTCACCTGAAAATCCACTTATCCCGCTAAAACCAGAAAATCCTGAAATACCGCTATTTCCTGAATAACCGGAAATGCCAGAAAATCCAGATATGCCGGAATATCCGCTAATTCCCGAATATCCAGAAAAACCAGATAAACCACTTGCTCCGGGCGGCCCTACAATTTGCCCTGCGTCATACCACGCAGAACCATTCCATACCCACAGATTGCCATCGTCCTGAACGATGTAAGCATCGTTTACTTGATTACCTGTAGGCGGCAAATCGCCAACAGTTGCGACTTCGCCTTTAACATTAATACTGGTTCCTTGCTGTCCACTGTATCCGCTAAAACCTGAATAGCCTGAAATACCGGAACCGCTAAATCCAGAAAAACCTGATTCTCCACTGTAACCAGATAATCCTGAATCACCAGAAAAACCGCTTATTCCTGAAAAACCAGATTCGCCAGAGAAACCAGAGAATCCACTTTTACCAGACGAGCCGGAATAACCAGAAAACCCTTGTTCGCCAGAATATCCAGAAATTCCCGAACCACTATATCCTGATATTCCTGAATAACCTGATTCGCCATTAGCGCCAGAATATCCGCTTGCACCACTAAAACCAGACAATCCAGATTCGCCAGAAAAACCACTTATTCCTGCTTCACCGGAAAAACCTGAATAGCCACTAAATCCTGAAGTTCCATTTTCTCCAGAGTATCCTGAAGCGCCAGAAAATCCACTGATGCCCGGTTGACCTACGCCAGATTGACCACTGAATCCTGAATAGCCACTAATGCCAGAAAAACCACTTGGGCCATAAAGACCACGATTAATAGAAATTTCAGTGCGCGGAGTTGGCGTAACCTGAACGTCAATATTATTGGCTTGTGAAACGGCCACTTCAGTTTCATTTACAGAAACCGAAATGTCGTTTACCTGCCCTTTAGTAATGGACAGGTTTGCCATTTAATTCACCACGCCATCGGAGCGAACCAAGAATAATAGAAAGATAATATTGTCTTGCGCGGGAGTGGAACCAGCCGCAGGGAAACTAATCTTTATCCGGCCAGAAAACCCTACACATTCTTGCGCGTTAATATCTAACTGCGGGTCGCTTGAAATTACATCCCACGAAGATTCGTCAATTACAAGCGTAAATGTTCCTTCTTCGTCATCCCTGTTTGTAATTGTTAATGCCACGGGAGAAGGAGGCGGGCTATAGTCCGAAATGTCAAACGTCAGACCATAACGAGTGTCTTTAATATCCGATAACTGTCTGCGGATAATCTGTGCGTCAATGGTTGCGCCGGTCAAATCAACCGCCACACCTTCATTAGAAAACGCAAGATTCCAGAATGTTTGCTGCGCGTAAACTAATTCGCCAGCAATAATTGGATTGTCGAAACCGCTTACTTGTGTAAGCGTGTTTTTATTAAATATAGCGATGGCTTTACCCTACACTTTCTGCGTAAATGAGTAACCATTTTGCGGCGGCAATTTTCTTTTGCCAATTATTCTTCCGCAACAACGTCGGTGAATCGTGCTAATTGCACAATTATGCTCTTTTGCCGCATCTTCCGCACGAACAAAAGTTCCTTTAGGTGTTACAAACAATCCTTTAAAATTAGAGGCTTGTTCACCTTTTTTATTAAAATTTGGATTTTCTTTGCCAATCATTGTATTGTTTCTAAAGCCACCGGGGGCTTTATTCCAACCAATATTACGAAATGGACGAAGTTTATTTTCTATTGCGTAACAATACGAAGATTCGGCAACAATAATTGTTTCCATAACAATTTTGTTCCAAATACTTTTAAATTTATGTTTATGTTCACGCATACGCTTGGCAAAGTTTGGCGTAACGCCAACATAACCTTGCGTGAAAATATCATTGTGTTCATGGGAATGAACCCAATATAAAATCGCCATGATTACCCTTTCCGGTTAAAGCGCCGCGCACTCGCAGCAGCCTAAATCATGTCTTGTTTTTTATAAGTATATCATGTGTTTTTTTGAGTGTTATTTTTTGATTTCAGAAAATACGTTAATAAATACCGTTTCATTTTCTAAAGCCTCAATTTCATGCCATTCGTTTTCTTTAAGATTTATTGGCTGAGTTTGCTTTGTTACGATTACTTCTTTGTTTTCTTTTCGCACAATGCAAGAACCAGCAGCACAAAAAGTTGCATGGGAGTAAACATGCTCGTGTTTAGGCAAGCCCTCACCCTTGTTGGCATGAAACACGTTCACTATCGCGCCATCGTAGGTAAAGCTGTGTGCTGGAGGGACGCGGATAGTCACAGCGGCTGTGTGCCTTCGGTCTGCGGTTGCGGCAGCGGCTCAGGCACCGGGAAATCTTTGAACTGCTGGTCAACAGGGTCATACCATTTCTCGTCTGCCTTAAAATCATCCGGGCAATCAGTCCAAAACAACTCAGGAGAAACGGGAAAAATGTTTCCATCTTCTTCTACCTCAGCGACACGGTAGCCAGTTTCACGGGGTTCAACAGTTGAAATTAGTGCTTTCATGGGTTATCCAATATATTCAATGTAAACAGCGCCACCAATGCCGCCAGAAGCATTGGATGAGGTAGTTCCACCAGCGCCCACTGCGCCGGGAACGAGGTTTAGAGCCGCAGTCCATGTTACAGCCGTCGTTGAACCTATCCCGTTTCCGCGAAAAAGCGCCCCAGTAAAACTACCTCCCGCGCCACCAATAACAGAACCGTTGCCGGTAACTCCGCTTGTGCCAACACCACTCGCACCATCAGCGCCGGTGCTGTTCCCAGAGACTCCACCACCACCGCCAGTCGCGGACAGCAACGAACCTAAAGAGCTAGTTCCACCAGCGGCTCCGTTTGTTGAGCTTGTATTTGTGCCTGCTCCGCCAGCGCCAACGGTTGCTACGTAGCCTGTGCCGGGAGTTACTGTGTAAATGCCTACAGAAATACCGCCAAAGCCACCGTTGCCTCCGTTATTAACGCAACCACCATCCCAGTTTCCACCTCCACCACCGCCACCGATGCAGATAACTTTTATGCGGGTAACTCCGGTAGGAGCCGTCCAAGTTGCTGTGCCAGAAGTATAAAGGGCATATTGCAATTGTCCAGCAATGGCCGCAATGGTAATTGCACCAGTTCCATTAGTAATAGTAATACCAGTGCCAGCAGTTAATGTGGCTTTGGTAAGAGTATTTCCTGTCGTGTTTCCAATTAACAATTCGCCGTTTGTATATGTTGATTGGCCTGTTCCGCCGTTTGCTACAGCAGCAGTTCCGGTAACTCCTGTGGCTACATTTAACTGACCAGAAGAATTAACTTTATTGGCTAATTGTGAAAGATTAAAGGCTTGCGTCATACTGCCCCCGTTCTTGCGAAGGTTTGTTGTAAAAGTAAATTGGTAATAGTAGTCGGTGTATTAGATAACGTATAAGTACCAGTTGCGGTAGTGTAATCCGTTCCCTGCAATAACATCAATCCGTTGTTGTATAAATTGAAAGCATCAACGTCAAAATTGAAAGAATACAATGTCTGACCTATAACTGTATTTGTAATAATATTTACAGGGTTTCCATTTGGAACTGTTAAGTTATTAGGACTCCATTGGATAACAGTTAATTTTCCAGATGTAACATTTGGGAAGTCAGTAATAGTCTGGTCTGAAATATTGTAGTCTTGCTCATTTACTACCGTTCCATTCAGGAATAACAATTCAAAGCCGCTTACTAATGTAAATCCTGATGCGGTATATTCGCTTGCATCAGTAAGGGTCGCAGTATTCCTAGAAAACGAAGCGTAAATTGGGCTTGTTAAAGTTATGGTTCCAAAAGTTGTTTGACTTCCAGTTGTGGTATTAGCATAAGAAACAGAGCTATTAGTGCAAGCTGTTACTGTGTAAGTTCCGTTATATCCAGAAGGAACAAGACCTGTAATAGTAATGCTTTGACCAACGGTAAAAGGAATTATTAGTTTTGAAGTGAATGTTAGTGTTGCTACTGAGCCGGTTCCAGAAGCGCCAGTTGTAATGATGGATAAATTAGAAACAGATTTAAATGAAACAATCGTAACAATATCACCCGTTGTAGCGCCAACAGATAACGTAACAGTTCCGGTAGCGCCTCCGGTATCAGTGTATTCAGATGTATCTAATAAGCATCCGTTTTGAAGAACAAAGCATTGACCTGAGATATAACCAGATGCCCTAGTAACAGAAAATACCGTTTGTCCTGAAGTTGCTGTAAAAGATTGTTTGGTTAAATAAAACTCGTCCGGTTCTTCTAAACCTACCACTCGACCATAAATATCAATAGTAAGGTTTGCAACTGAACTTGTTTGTGTATAAGCGCCACCGAAATCCAAGAATTGCTGAAGTGAAGCAATAACTCTACCATCAGGTGTGTTGTTTACAGAGATTTCACCTGTTCCAACAGATGTTGTTCCGGTAGAAAGTAATTGTCCTGTTGCTCTGTCTAAATCAATAAAATTTATTCCGTCAGCTAAAGCAGCCCATACAGTTGGGTCAAACAAATTGGTTTGACTTGGAACAAAAGCACCGGTACCAGCAGCATATCCAGCTAATCCAGTATCAAAACTAAACTTCCTTCCGGTTCGATTGGAATAGCACAGGTAATAAACAGTCCCAAAATTAGGGTCTGCTAAATACCAAGTATAGTCAGATGCCGTAATACTTGGGGTTACGCTGTCTTGATTTAGAAGTCCGTAGTAAGAGTGATTTCTAGGGTCTAAATCAAAATTAGTTCCGGTTATGCTGTCAGCGTAAGCAACAACTAAATAACGCTCGGAATACTGGAAAGTGCTTGGTCGCCATTGGAATACAGAACTTGCGGAACTGTAAGGACTAGTCGCAATACTATTAACCATGCGAGAAAAGAAATACCAATTACCACTAGGAATGTCCGAAATACTAATACTCGGCATTGCGGTAGAAACAGGATACGGGTTTCCGTTTGGTTGAATCTCGGTAGTTCCCGCAAAGATAAGTTGCTCTTGCGTCGGACTAGAAAATGCCGAATACCAAAGTTCCGCGTATTGAATAATACCTACCGAACTACTTGTAATTTGAACTACAAACGTAGGATTAGTAATCGTCGGGTATTGGGCCGCAACTACCGGAACCGGAATATTTCCGAAAAGTGTAGGGCTTCCAATTCCGCTATTGGGAACAGGTGCAAACTGAGTTACGGAAACATCGTCATAAATTGCGGCGTTATATTCAGAAAGTGTCAGCTTGGCTAAGACTTGTCCGCTATCCTCAAACGTCTGCACAACTTTATTGATTCTAAATAACTTGGCAACCCATCCGTAATTCACACTGGTTACAGAAACAATATCACCAGATTCTAATTGCAGACCGACATAGTTAATTGTGCATTGAACTTGTAAATCTTCCCTTGCAGATTTAAGCATCCGGTTAGCAAGGTATTGTGCGCGAACGTCGTTATTAACTAACGGCAAGGAAACCGATTGTTTGTTTACTGGTTCATTTTGGAACAACAGTTCCGGCGCAATTTCCGCAAGGTCAAACGTCGAGGAATTAAATGAGTCCTGATTGTTTTCGTCAGGGAATTTACATTCAATGACATTGTAAGAGCCAGCAATATCAATCGGCGTGATACTGATAGCAGAAACCATATTGCTATCGTTAATGTTCATTGCTACCGTGTAAGTAGGCGATTGAACAACAACACCCCAAGTTCCCAATATTTCATTGTATTTCAAGAGGCAATCACAACACGATGCCATATCTTGAAGGTTTTGCATTATCGTTCTGTTAGTGTCGATTACACCATCAAAACGAAAACGGGTTTGCGTAGCAGAACCACCGGCATAAGGCTCGTATGTAAATGAACCATCGCAATAAGTATTAAGCGCGGTAAGACTAGCCGTATCTATTTGATTCGTGGGAATGGCCGCGCCATAAACCGTATTGGTTAAATAATCATTAAAACAATCTCCCGGCTTAGAACGGGAGTTTGTAATCTGAAACTTGGTTTGTTCGATACCTTGAATATTAAGGTCTTGGTTGTAAGTTAAATGCAGAATTGCAAAAGCGCAATGAGTCATTTGTTGCGATGTATCCCATTGCCAAACAAGACCGCTAGATTGCATTACTTGAGTTGCGGACAAACTAGAATTCTGCGGGGAATTTATGCCATTGCTATAAAGGTAGAACTTAATGTTACCGTTTATAGGCTGACTTTCTCCGGTAGATTCATCAAGCAAAGAATCCACACTATATAAGTTTGTGCCGTTAAATACTACTTTTTTACCGCCGTAATAAATATCACCGAAAGTAATTGTGTCTGCGCCGTTTCCAGTAACTTCAGACAAAGCCAATACATAGTAAAGATTTTGGTTATCTTCAGTGATACTTAAATCAATGATTGTGCCGCCTACCCAAGCAGAACCATAGACCACTGGTAATTTGTTATCTGTTGCTGGCGGAATTTGCTGACGATTACCGGGGTTTTTTGCTTGACCTGCAAAGTCTTGTGCACCCTGATTAGGGCTAAAAAATGCTTTAGATATAATTGCAGATGCAACCATATTTATTGCAAAAGCAGTAGCAGCAGCAGCAAAACCAGTTAAACCCGCCGCAATTGCAATAGTCATACCAACAGCAAAAGCAGGGGCCGCAAAACCAAACAACAATAAAAATGCAACAATGTATTTCATTATTGAATCCAGATTTCGTCTTGTTTGCGATAACCGAATCTGGAGTAGTCCACATCGGGGCTAGTAACCAATCGGCTTATGGTGTAATACTTAATCCTGCCGGTAGTTTTTAATAACTCTCCGTATTCGTTATATTCTTTTAATAATTTATATCCAGCCATTCCACCACGATTTTCTGGTTTTACATACCAAGCTAATTCATGCAATCCAAAGATTTTATCCGACCAAATACAGGGAAGGATAATAGACATAAGTATTCCGTAATCATCTGCTAGAAATATTGCACCACGGCCAGCAAATATTTCATCAAGTAACTTATTTCCGTATTCCATATCAGAATACGCATGGCAATAATCTATCGGACTTTCATTTGCAAACTGCGTCATTAAATCAATAATGATTGGTTTGTGATATTTTGTTGCACGATAAATCATTGCGTTTTGCCAAAGTAATAATTTATGGTCGAAACAAACGCAACACGGTTCATGCTGGTATCGCCGGAATTAAAGAATTGCCAAGAATTATTATTTGTATATCGTCCTGCGGTTCTGTTTTGCAGAATTAACTGAATAGAAGATGCGGTTACAGTAATGGTTCCAACAAACTGTCTCATTTCTTCTAGCCATTCCTCGGAAATCGAAAACGAGGAAACATAACCAGTAAAGAACTTATAAAGACCACCACTACCGCCGCCAGTAATTAATTCTCCATCCGTGTTAAAAAATCCATTCCATGCTTCAATCTTTGAGCCTTTAACATTTAGACTCAAAACCCAACCAAGCATTGCGGTATCAATTCCGATTAAAGTAAACGCAGTTTCGTTTGCTGTAGATTTAATGTCTTTTTGAGCATCGCCAACCTTCATTAATACACCAACCGCGTCAAACGGTTGCGCGTCAACTGAAGGAACCGTTATAGGTGCGGGAGTAGTAGCAAACCTAAATACTTCGTCAGCAGTCGTTACACGCACAAATTGTGCGTAACGAATGTTGTTAGTATTTTCAACTGGCGCAATTACATTCATAACACAGCCTCGAAAGCCACAAAGTTACCAGACCATTGAATGAATGAATCATCGGTAATTGGCATTAAAGAGTAAGTAGGATATTCCCGCAGAATTACAGGGAATGTAGTTCCGGTATATGAACTACCGCCCATACTAACCGTTGTACCGTATTGACCAATTACCGCAGCTATAGGACTGGTTACAGTAGTTAATAAATTCCTATGGACAGGAATGTTTACAGTAGAACCAGAACCACGCTGAACGTCCGAAGTCGCAATGTAAGAGTAAAGACCAACCTGACAAAAATCGCCTTTTCTTACAATGTATGCCGACGAACTAATAGAAGGTAAAGAACCCAAGACAAGCGTTTTATTGGCCGAAGCAGTTTGCCATTGGCAAGCACTAATCTGGCCGGAAGTCATATCGCTTTGATACTCAATATAGTTAATCCAGCCGGTAGTGCCAAAGTTAAGATATTGAGTTAATGACTTGTCGTAATACCTTAAATCCGCAAGTAAATTCCTGTTCTCAGAATAAAGTAAATAGTTCATTGGCTTCATCGTAAAAGCAAACGGAACTACCGTCAGAATTTCACTTGTTGAAATCCTTTGGTTCCGACTTAACATTTGACCAACAAACCTCTGGTCGTTAATTCCAACCGATTCAGAGATTGCAAGAATAGTATTTAAACTCATGATTACCTACTTTGCGGAACTGACCGCGAGGCCGATTGGTTAGCTGCCCATACTGATTCTTTATTCCTTGCCAAAAATTGCGCCGCAGACTGCGTATCAATGGCTTGCATGTTCGCAATATAAGGGCCGTTATACACTACTTGCGGTGCGCTAGTCATTCCTGCCATTTGCTGATTAGGAACAATGGTTCCTGCGGTTCTAGGGATAAACAATTCAGGGCCGTTTTCTCCAACAATCGTAGGGCCGCTAATATAACCACCATCTGCGGCATAACCTGTTCCACCAGTAGAAAATCCAAAATCACCAATCATCGGAGTTCCGCCAGCAGTTGTCGCAGCGCCACCACCGCCGCTAAATAATCCTCCAAACCCCTTAAACATTTGGAGCATTTGGGATTTCAGGTAAATAGCCAAAATGTCCTGAATGATTGACCGAGTAAGGTCTTTAAACGATAGCTTACCTGTCTTAACAAAGTTAGTTATCGCGTTTTCCATGTTGCCAAAAACAGCTTGGTTTACGTCGCGCAATACTTTCAATCGCTCAGTAAGACCAATAACTTCTTCCCTACGCTGTTGTATTAATTGCTGATTGGCAATCAAATCATTGCCACGCTGACCAAACTCAGGATTATCAAGAATCTTTTGGCGGATAGCAGCAATCTTTTGTTCAGTCTCCAATCGACTTAAAGCAATATCTTTTTCCGCTTCGGTCATTAACAGATTTTCACTGTAAATTTCCAGCTTTCGCTTTTCCATTGCCAAAGAATCAGATTCAGTCTTTTGTGCATCACGCACAGCTTTTTCTGTTTCTACCGCCTTTTGTGCAAGTTTTACCCTGCCATCAAGAATTTCTTTTTGGGCATAGGCTTGGGTTAATAACTCCGCGCTAATTCGTTTTTGTTCTTCAGAAAGCGAAGGATTAGCCATAACCTTAGCAATTTCATCAGCTAATTTTGCGCGAACTTTTATTTGCTCTATATCATCTTGCGTAACTACCTTTTTACTTTTAAACAAATTTAATAATTCTCTATTGGCATCAACCTCTATCAATACAGAACTAATCTTTTCGTTAATGGCTTTTTGAGCCTCAAATTCCATCGCTTTGCGTTTTTGAATACGCTCTGATTCAATGTTATTGAGTTCCGCAACTAATTGATTTTCATTTTGCAGTATGTTTTGTTGCTTTTCTTTATCATTTTTCTTTTGATATTCTAATATTGCATCTTGCGTTTTCTTGTTTGCTTCTTCATCAATTTTTGCCAAACCAAAAGAATTAGCTAAACGCTGTTGATATAAACCTTCGTTTAAAGTTTTCCTTAATTGATATTCTTTATCTATAAGAGCTTCTAACGGAGTTGCTGTTTCAATTTTACGGCGTTCATCTTCCGCCTTCTTTTCATCGCTTTCTCTTTTTTTATTATCTTCGCTAATTTTTTTAGACAAAGCAAAATATTGGTCTGTGTATTCTTTTAATCTTTTCTTTGCAACATCACTACCAAATCCAGTAGGAGCATTTGCTAAAGTTTCATAAATTCCAACTTGCTGTGCAAGTTTTTCTAATTTCTCTAAATCTGTATCTGGAGCACCAATGTTTTTGATTTTCTCAAAAGCATCGGCAATAGAATTCCAAAGTTTAGCAAGCGTTCCTAATTGCGGAGTTTGCTTTTCTAATTTTTCATTTAATGCCTGAGAAAGCGTAACAATAGCGCCCTGTTTATCACCGGCCCTTTCTAACGCTTCAATTTGACGGTATTGGGCAAGCGTCAAAAAGTTATATTTTTCATTCAGGTTTTTTGCTGAAGATGCCGTTCCGTTAAACGCGGAAGTAAGTTCTTTGCCGACAACATCAACAGATTGGCCGCTAAGTCTTGATACAAGCGCAATAGACTGCGCGACAGATTCAATAGATTTAGATGTGAACTGACCGGACGAAGCTAATGATGCAAATATGTCTTTTGCATCCTTTAAACCAACCATACCGCCGCCAGCAAGTGATTGGGCTAATCCTCTGAATTTATCAAAAGTCAATCCAGCAGTATTGCCAGATAGAATTAAAGAGTTATTAAATTCTTTGAATTCCTCATTGCCTTTGTACGCAGCGTAAGCGAGAGTTCCAAATGCCGCAGCTAATCCGCCGACAACAACCCTTGTTAAAGTTAATACCTGAGCAAAGGCTTTAAATACATTGGTTACACCGCCGAACTGGTCGCGTAACTGACCGCCCTGTTGCAGCAATACAAGCATCGGATTTTGACCACCGGCAAGACTGGTCACAATATCCGTTGTTTGATAGCTAAGAGCCTGTAACTGATAGGTCGTTAAACCCGCAGCTTTTACTGTCTCTTGTTGTGCTTTTTTGCTAGATGCAACAAGAGAATCCATTGCTCTTGCTTGAGATAATAAAGCATCTTTTCTTGATTCTGTTGCTTGAGCAAATTTACCGCCAGAGGCAAATTCACGCTCTAATTTTTCTACTAAAGTTACTTCTTTTCCGTAATCTTTAACGGCATAAGTAAGTTTTAATATTTCTTTTTCAATATCATTATTTTGTCTTGTGATTTCACGTTTTAATTTCTTTTCGGCTTCAATGGCTTTATTGACTTCATCTTCCCATTGGGCAACATTAAGCGTCATTACCACGCCGAGACGCGCAAGAATTTGATTAGCCATAATAAAACCTTATACCATTGGTGTTACATTTTTCATAAACGATTTTAATTGATGCGCTAATTGCTCTTTTAGTATATTGAGTGCTTCTTCCGCGCCAGTCTCCATAGAAATTCTGAGATAAGGATGCGCGGGAGTATTGGCGTTACCAAATTCTTGCGACAAAGAAACAGCAGATTTCTTTACAGACACCATTCCCCAAACAACATCGCCTTCACGGTAAAAGGATGATTGCTTATCTTTTTCGTTTGGAAGTCTTACGGTTATCTTTGCGGTATCCCTTAAATGAATTCCAGACTTGTTTGTTTGTTCATCATAAGGTGCATTTGCAATAACATTATCCAAAACTGGCCGTAATGCTTTGCGAACAGAATTGACCGTTCCCTTTTTTAAGACTTCTTCAGGTCTGTAAAAGGAGAACAAAACATCCATTTGTTCTTTTAGTTGGTCAAAACCAGTAACTTCAAAAGTTTTATTTGCCATCAAAACACCTTTGGAGCGTTAGGCGACATTCTAGCAAATGAGAGCAATTTATTATTTGCCTCTATTGCCTTTTCTTCTTCAGTTAATGGCGGAACAATGTATTCAAAAGTTGACGGAAGCACATCTTCCATACGGTATGGCTTCGCGTCTTTTCTGAGTTTGGAATTGAGATTGCCGGTAGTAAGGGAACTCAAAGCAATCAAGTTTGCCTTGCTTCCCAACATACCATCATTCAACATAATCTCAATATTTCTCATATCGTCCGATGGTATGTTATCGGGATACCCACCATGAGCATAAATATATGCTCTAGCTTGTTGGTGAATATCCCTAATTAGTTTTTTCGCGCTTCTTTATATCCCGGCTGAATAGACTCAGTAATACGTTCCAACATTTCAAATTGAATAGACATTGGAAACTCTGCTTCAATGTCCTCGTAAGTAATATCGCTAAAATCACCAGATTCAGGGATTAGCAATTTGAAATATTCAAGAATCCTTTGTTCCATCTGAATGACGGATACGCAAGTATCACGCAAGTTCATTGGTTTGCCATCAATTACAATATCATCATTGACAAACTCAACACCACTTACGGATTCCTGTTTGACGTTATTAACCATCTTGTCAAACCTTGCGTCAACTTTTTCTTTAGGAACCGATTTAATACGTTCAGAAATGGCTTCCATTTCAGACGATAGCGGAACCTTTACCTTGAATTTATTAGATGCCAATTCAAAGGTTTTAACGCGGATAGAATCGTTAATCTTTAACGCAGAGGCAATTTTGCTCATTTATTGTCTACCTTTATCATTTTGTCGTATATAGCGTCATTTAGCCGTTTAGCATATTCGGCCACTTCTTCAGGACTCATTTTATCGGCATGATATTTTGCAATCTCATAGGCAATATTGATTCCCGCAATTCTTTGTTGGTGAAACCCAAACCAGTTCTTTGTTCCAGAACTGGCTTGGGTCACTAAATAACTAAACAGGTCATTACTGTTTTGTATTGTAGTTGTCATTTTTTCTCTTTTAGTCGTTAGACCAGCCGTAGCTATTGCCGCCAACCGGGTGAATCGTGAAAATAAACTTACCTTCGGCAGAAGGCGACATATCCCATTGCAGACCGCCTACACGAGCATTGAAGGCATACGCAACAGTGTCAGTGCCATCGTAAACCGCGATAACAAAGGTGCGAATAATCGTGCCGCTGTAACCGTCGTCGCGGATTAACAGTTGCGCGGTATCAGCCGGATTCCATGCCGAAGTAATCGTCAGCGAAGTTACTTGGTTTTGCGTAGTGATTTTTGCGCCGGTACGAGCGCCAGCAACCGAGAAAGCCGCAGAAGCATCGTCCGCACCAAAAGAGGGAATAGCCTCTACCGGAACATTAATACCAGCAGTACCAGTGCCGCCAGCGGAAGTGCCGACAATAGTTTCAACTTGAGCAGCCCAAGTTGACAGTTGCGCGTCGGTCAAGGGAGTCGGAACCGCATCATCTTGCATCCAGAGAGTCGCAACATAACCGGGCAAGACCTTATTAATAAGTGCCATTTTTTAATTCCTTAATAAAGTTAATAAAAGTCTTGTTTTATGTTGGAACATATATTGTGCAATCCAAGATAATTTGGTTAAGACCTAGTTCATTGTCATAGGTGTTATATAACCAATATACATCGGATTTTGCTACAAAAAACCCAGATATTCCGCCAAATTGACCAGAATACCCATGAAGCGATTGTAATATTGAATCACTTAAACCAAAAGCATCATTCATTGATTGTGAAAAAATGCTTATTTGGAATGTCGGAGTGTCAATACCTTTATTGTCTTGCGTTTGACCTGTATAAACCGGCTGGTGAATATTCCGCAGTTGCCAAGTAATGAAACTAGGCTCAGTGGCAAAATTACGGTTAAAAACTGCGTAAACGGGCGTAGGCGTGACAATACCTGTAAGTTGGGTCTGTATGGCCGCAGCATAGTCCAGAGGGTTCTGCTGGCTCATACGGCAACCACAGGGTCATTGCGATAGCACATGAAAGTAACCTTCATTCTGTCGTTACTTTCCCGAACGTCACCAATACGCCAATCAAACCCCCTGTAAGTGATACTGTAAAGGTTTTGATTGTTTACAATTTCTTTCGTGTTTGGCGTGTAGTTGACCGTAAGATTAACAATGTCCGAATAAGAACGATAACGGTCTGAAATCCTAAGACTATTAACCACATCGGAAACCAAAGCGCGAGTATCAAACCACTTCGTAATAGTCGTAGTGTATTCACCAATAGTATTGGTGCCATTGGTAACATTATTTACGCTTATGTTTTCGTATCTAGTAATAGACATTACATAACCAAAGTTTTGTATGGCCGCAGCAATGCTTTAACGCCAAACGGAATGTCGTGTAACTTTCCGGCAGTCGTTTCTGAGCGATTGTTATAAAGGTGCGTTAAAAGCAACAATCCTGCTTGCTGAATCACCGGATACTGAGCAATGAAGTTAGCCGGAACCGTATATAAAACTTGCAAAGGATTAGCAATTACTTGGCTAATGCTATTAGGAACACTTTTAACAACTACACGATTACCAGTGGGGTCGTAATAGTATTGAGTATTGCTAATAGTTGTTGGCGCGGGATTAGGGTCGCCAATATAACATTTGACTTCATTTAGAATAACGCCAGAATTGCCGATAGATACTTCCGGCAAGTCTAAATAAATTGCGTTACTGAAGAATCCCGGATTGCCGTAATAAACCCGATATTGCGTTGAGAACATCGAAATACCAAGAAAATCCTCAATCGCAAAACGGGTCGCTAACTCTAAACCGCTTAAATACGAATCTTGACTTTCATCATCGAACAGATTTAACTGTTGAGTAATTTGCTCAAGACTTAACCATTCAGTTACTAAATCACGGCTAACCTGTTCAATTTTTGCGTAATTAAACGGGTTTCTATTTACAGCAAAAAATGGAGCAAGCGTAAGATTTTCAATGGACATTTGCCGCCCCTATTAAGCACCGTAGAGCCGAACTCCCGCGAATACATCCCGAATGGTAGAGCAAGTGCGCTTTTCGGCATACAAGGTTACAAAACCGGGCGCAGTTTGTTCCAACATTTGCAGCTTCATTTCTTCGTTATCCGCAATCGTTACAAACCTATTCCAAGCAGCAAGATAAACGGGGAATTTACCGCTTCCAGCAATGTCCATGTACGGATTAGGAATTACGGGGAAACCAGCAATATGCCCAACTGCATAACCGTCAACTTCGCCAATATCAAGGAACAACGGCAGTTGTTGGTCGTCGCGCAGTTCGCGCAAATTCTTAATTGTAGTCGGGTGCATCATCCAAGCAGTAGAAGGATTGTTCCAATACTGAGAAGGTAGTGCAGATGCAAGATTCATAATGTCGTTATACGCAACCGAAGCCGCACTAGCTTGCGCTACTTGCAACATAGTATGCCGACCATTGGTATCAGCCGAACCGCTAGTGCCAAACGATGCGGCACTGGTAGAACCTGCGTAGAAATTCAATCCGCGCAGACCATCGGTACTACCTGTTTGCGGAGTAGCGGTTCCACTTGATAAATCATTGTTTAGAACCATGCTCAAACCTTCTTGTTGAGCAAATTCCAGAGCAATATCTTCAACAATCGTTTCTTCAAAACCGTCAATATCGGACATAACAGCAGTCCGAATAGGAACTACTGCGTTAATACATTTCAGCGAAATTTGCCAAAACGAAGCGTCGTAGTTTCCAACGTTATTCTTTATGCCATATCCCCACGGATTAGTAGAACCCGATTGGATTACGGTAGCGTTACCAGTTTTTACAACAAATGCTTCATCAGAGCCGATAGTAGTAATAACACGGCTCATCATGCGAATAGGGTTAGCGTAGCGCAAAGCAGCGAACGCATCATCATAAATAACTCGACCGCCGACACCTGAACCCGAAGCGGTTAAAGTCGATGCTTCCGCAAGATTAACGGTAGCCTCTCCTTCTTTGAGTGTCTTTTTAACTGCATCAAGAATCAGGCTCATAGATTATCCAATCTCGTTTTATTCAAAAGAGGGGAAACAAGTTTTCTTGCTCCCCCACCTTTATTACGCTCCGGTTGCGGTAGAGCGATACCGAATGATGCTGAACGGGTCAACTACGCTGGTGCAAAGACGCTTTTCACCGTAGAACGTGATGAAACCCGGCAAGGTCTGGTCGTAGCGACGCAGAACCATGTTCAGACGGTCAACGATGGTATGACCACGGCTCCAATCACCGAAATACATCGGATACAGAGAAACGCCATCGTCAGTACCCGGCGAAGTCGGATTGTCGAGATATTTATTCACGACAACATCGAAGCCAAGCAAGCGACCAACAATGCCGGGGTATTCCAGCGGCGACATACGTTCAAAAACCGGAGTGCCGTTATCGTCAACCAGACCACGGATACCAGCCAGCATCAGCGGGTTAATTACAAACTTACAACCCGGAGTCCAATACTGCTGCGGCAGGTCGTGGATAAAGTTAATCAAGTCTTTGTAGCTGACATTGTTTACGGCAGTATCACCATTGGTAGTGATTTGGTCATACGTTGCAATGTCATGCAGACCAGACGAAGAACCCGTACCGCTAGTGCCGTAATCCGCGACAGAAATCGTGCCGCCAGCATAAGAAGCATTGTTGCCGCCGTATTGATTCAGGCCGCGCAGACCGTTAGTGCCGCCATAAGCCGCACCTGCATCTTGGTCGTCGTTCTTAATCATCGACAATGCTTCAACTTCCGAAAATTCAACCAGCATGTCCGAAACAACATTGCTTTCCAAACCGTCAATGTCATCCAGCGCAGCGGTACGAATTGGGAATTGCACGTTCAGGTCTTGCAGCGTCAGTTGCCAGATGTTCGTGGCTACAGTCGTTGCAGCGCCGTTGTTTTGAATGGTGTAACCCCACGCAGGGCCGGTATTGCCGGTTTTTGCGCGGAACTGATACGTTGCGCCTTCGGTCGATACATTACGCGAAACACCACGCATCGGGTTAGCAAGACGCAGAGCAACAAACATCGGGTCATAAGCGGTACGACCGCCAATGCCAGCGCCAGAGCCATTCAGGTCTGCCGCCTCTTTGATGTAGGCATCATACTGACCTTCATCTGCAAACATCTTGATTTCTTTTTCCATCGTGCGGCTGGATTTGTAGAAATCGCGCAGTTGTTCTTTTACCGACCGGTTTACATCTTCTTTGATACTTTTTGCGACTTTGATAACCGAAGGCGCTTGAATCGCGGCGACTTTGGCTTCCAGCGCAGCAACTTGCTCAGTTACTTGGGTTTTTACTTCTTCCAGCGACTTAGCAACTTCGCCCTTGATTTCTTCCACTTTGGCGACATTAGCCGCTTCAATGGCATCCAGCTTTTCAATGACTTCTTTCATGATATTCCTTTATTTAATGCGTTTGGAAATTTCCTTAGAAAGTTCACGCACTTGTAAAGCACGTAAAATTTCTTCGGCTTCGTGTACCACCGCATCAGCATCCCGCTGAGTTGGGGAATTCTCAAGTTCTACATCAGCATCCCGCTTGATGTATTCCCTGAGAGAACTAGACGCGGTGGCCGCATCTTTACGTGAAAACCCGGCATCCCGCAGGATTTTCTCGATTTTTCGCTCTGTTAATCCAGCAAATTCTAATTTGTGGATTTCAGCATTAGGATTGTTTGGATACATGACAACCGATACTTCACGAATACCACCTTTGGTAATCTGGAAGTAGGCTTCGTCAGATTGGTCTGGTTCGCCATCAGCATTAACCATCATGGCTTCTTCGGCATATGCACCGACAGAAACGCCACCAAACAAATTAGGAGATTCTTTGAGAACCGTATAAAGGTCTGAACCGCCTACGGTATTCGTATAAATACGACCGTTTGCAGTCATTCCTTCATTGTCAAAATTGAATTCTGTCCATTCACCGACAGGCATACCCATGTCGTTATGATTCAGAAACATTGGTAAAGGTTTTCCAGCTTCCGAAAACTCATTTACCCAAGATTGAAAACCCTCTGGCTTGTAATAGAATTTACGACCGTCTGCGCCTTCACGCGCACCCCAAGTCGTAACTCTAGCTTCAATCTTACCCGACGGACTTTGGCTTTCTTCCGCGCTTTGCTCCAGATTTACTTTTGCTTCGCAAACCAGAAGTAGATTTTTCATTGATTACCCCATTTTTAAGCGATTGATTATCGTCTGTTATCTTGTGGGGTTTTCTACTTGCGCCGAGTTTAACATCAGATTGACGAATCTGTGAAGTAAGTATAGACAACGCTTTTCTTAACAGATTCATGTCGTTCCAATATTCATGCGGCGAGTCTGATTACCGCCACCACCACCAGTATCTTGCGACCCACTACCGGGTATTGGTTCAGCAGATTTATCTATAGAAACCAATTCGTCAGCGCCTTCAATTTTGGCAATATTCAAATATTCACGCGCTTCATTGGGAGTCATAATCCCGGATTTAACGCCAGCAGTAACCAAATTCATCTGGTCAAGCGGAGCGCCCTTCAAGAATTCTTTGGTATCAAATCTTACGCATAAGTTAGGAAATCCCTTTAACAAATGCTGCTTTAACTTTTGCTCAATACTAATAACCATAGGGTACATGGTAGTTTTGTAGAATTCATCAAGCATTGTTTGGGTATTGTTGTATTTACCATCAGCAATACCAATCATCGCAGGAGAAACACCAAAAAGGCCGCAGATACGTTTCATGGTTTGCATCTTCAGGTTTGCTACATCGGCATCCTGAATAGTCAACATATCTACCGGCATATATTTCATGCCCTGATCAAGCAACATACCCTGACCAGCTTTACTTTGGTCAACTGCCCTAGAACCAGTCATTGCAGACCATGCTTCTTTTAATCTGGCCGCGATTTCTTTGTATTTGGCATCTGGAATTACTTGCTCAGTAACAAAAATACCCGAAGGCTTCGCACCATTCTGCATTACAAAATTGGCGTAAAGGTCAATGTCTTGGTCTAATGCAACAAGTTCTGTTGCTAAGATGCCTTTATTGAAACCGCTGGAACCTTGCCACGCAGCTTCTTTAATGTGCATGACTTGATGTGCGGCAAGCGGTTCATCTTTGCTAAACCCGTATGAGGGAGTAGACAAGCGATACGAAGGATAGCGAGTAGCAGTCAGAATAACCGAGATTAAAGTCGAATCAAGGTTATACATTTCAATCGGGGTTTGAGTTGAATCTTTTTGGTCTTTACGCCACCAGAGAGTAAACGATTCACCTGCAATGTCTTGCCACATAGACCATTGATACCAGAACTCATATTTGCTCTGAAAATTGTTTGGTTCTTGCAGAAGATTTAATACTTGTTTTGCTTTGTTCTTATCTCTTGCGCCTACTTTGTCGCTTTTTAGTGCATCAACAAAAGTGCCATCGTCAACTTTATACATAATTGAAACGGGGAGTTGAGATAACGCTCTTGCTTTAAGTCCGACGCACGACATAATCGTGCTATTGCGAGTTAGCAGGGATACATCAACCTGCCTTCCGGCAACAGTATTGCTTGAGGTGGTTACATATAAAAGTTGAGATGCGGTAGGCTGTCTATTCGCGGTCGAATAAATAACTTGATTACCAAGTTGCAACTGACCAAGAACAGTATTGGCTTCGTTTTGGGTTTGTTTTTTCTTACTGAAAATATCTAAAATTCCCATGAAACCCTCCGATTTTCACGGATTATATATCAAAAACTTCTGAAACCATATGAAGTATTAGCAAATGGATTGTCAAGAGCGCAATGAAACGCCATAATCATTGCAATAATTCCGTCAACTTTTGCGGAAGTATCAGCAGAATTCTTCCTGATTTTCTTATTTCCGTTTACATCCTCGTAAACTTCACAGTTTCCAAGCTGCCACAAAACAAACGGGTCATGGTCGTGGGAAATAGATTTACTCAGGATTAACTTTTCAACGTGCTTTGACGGATTGTTAAGAACAGACATTCCCTGCCCGATTTTCTTTACTGGTAAACCGTTTTCATACAATTTACTAACTAAAGCTGCGGCGTTCCATGCGTCAAAACCAATTTCTTTAGCAGTATGCTTTTCTGCTTGCTGGCGAATAAACACTTCAATCTCAGCGTAGTCTGCAACATTACCTTCTGTTAATTTTAGCGTTCCACGTGAAACCGCTTGCAGGAAAATAGGTTTGTAATGACTAGGAATAAAATCTAAACTTTCTTCCGGCAAAAAAAACATAAACTCCGCGTGATACTTTTCCTCGTTATACCTATGTAAAGTGCATACCGCGTTCAAATCTCTAGTTGCCGCCAAGTCAAACGCAATAAACGTCGCTTCCGGGTCTTGTTCTGGTTTACCTTTTGTCGCAGTTTCCCAATGTCCAGTGTCAATCCACGCAGAGTTGGCCGAGACATAAACATTAAACGTCTTGCACAAAAGCTCATTAACAGACGATGGCTTTGACTGAGCCTCTTTAACTCTTTGCTCAATGGCTTCCGCGTTAATTGATATTCCATGCATAGGATTAACTTTTGCCCAATTCTTTGGGTCTTTCCAATCATCGCCTTCATCCAATCCATAAAGTAAACCAAACCAGCGCGGGTTATCTTCGCACTGACCTGTAAGCATAGCTTTTAGATATTGAAGATTCTCAAAGAACAAAGTCTCTTTAGTAAACGACGCGGTAGTAATGTAAATCCGCAAAGGGTTTTGCCTTGCCACCATACCCGAATGGATAACCTCAATAGAGTTCCGTTCGGTAATCTGCGCCGCTTCGTCAATAATCGAAACCGAGGGATTTTTACCGTCGCCAGTTTTTTTACTGTCTCGACTTAACGCAGTAAATTTAGATTGGCTATCGTCAGCCTTTTTTACTTCATTACGATAGACCGTAAACTTTGATGCAATCTGCGCCGGTAGTGATTCAATAATGCCTTTAGCAGTATCAAATACAATGCTTGCTTGAGTCCTATCAACTGCGGTGCAATATACCTCTGAACCAACTTCACCAAAAAGGAGTTCATAAAGTGAAATGATTGATATAAGAGTTGACTTACTAGCCTTGCGAGGGATAAACAAAATAACATCTTGAACCATCCTTATAGTTGGATTCTTTTTATCCCTGAATCCGTAAATCGCACATAACAAAAGAATTTGGAATGGTATTAACTCCATATTCTTTCCCGCAATCGGGCCTTTAACGTGCTTTACATGGGATACAAATCGAAGAACATGCTCAACATATTCCGGCCTGAATTCCCATCGCCATTCTTTATTTTCTAAATGATTAAGAAACCGCTGACACGCAAGCTGAACATCCTTGCATACGTCAATGTTTCCTAGTGAAACTTCCCTAGCGTACTGAACTCCATCTTCCCATTTCATGCGACTTTCGGCCCTTCAAGTAATTCGTCAATTTCATTAGGCGCAGCAGACTTTTTTGGTCTGCCACTTGGAACAAGACCAAGCATAGTTAATAGCTGCATAACCCTAGCTAATGAACTATCCCGAACCTTTTGATTGGGGTTTGCCATTCTAGCGCCATTGTTTGCGAACTCAATTAAATCTTCCGCAAGCAAAGCCTTTGCAGCCTTAACGTAAGTATCCATCTGGTCTGAGAGCATCGTAATTAAATGTTCGTCAAACTTAACGTCTTGTCCGTAGGCGTTAATCATGGCTTGCGCGACCTCTCCCGCAAAGATTTCTTTATCCCATGACTCCGGTTCAGTCAGCCACTTCGCAAGATTGGCCTCGCGCAGTCTCATTTGCACTACGTTTTCGTTCATCTTGTGTTTCATGGTTCACCTAACAGTTAATAACGGGTGGATTTACTTAGTATAACCCTAAAAATAGCCCCGCGCCTGCTCTTTTAT
>Ga0315909_10000967_pt1 | contig 38696 bp, 58 predicted proteins | sample LakEriMetagenome_11_FD_203527 | JGI IMG/M metagenome (GOLD analysis project Ga0315909, IMG submission 203527) | Freshwater fungal communities from buoy surface, Lake Erie, Ohio, United States - Buoy 2 MA125 | ecosystem: Environmental > Aquatic > Freshwater > Lake | place: USA: Lake Erie, Ohio... | reverse complement strand
GGAGTCACCGACCGCATTATACTTGAACTCCGTTTCCGCGATGTTGGGCAAGACGATGCTATGAGCAAAGCGGAGTACTACATATTGGAATACATAACATGAAAAGAGACTACCAAAAAATTACTGGGCATGCTACTTACGGAGTCGACGGCAAGTTGCTTGAAGACATAGTCGGTGAGAATGCTGGTACAATCACGATAGTTGAGGCTGGCACACAATACGGTCGGCATGCAGTATTGTGGAGTCAAATCTTAGAAGAGAAAAAGTGCAAAGCAAAACATGTATTGATTGACTCGACTGACTACTTAGGACATGAATTTGCTCAAGACTATGCGGAGCAAAGACTTAGAGAGTTCGGCTGCAAGCAAAGCATAAAGAAAGTTGACACTTTGGAAACAGGAGCAAAGAACTTTGAAGATGCAACAGTAGATGTTTTGTTTGTTGATGCGATAGTTGGCGCGAGCAAGCTTACAAATATACTGCAAGCTTGGACTCCGAAAATAACAACAGGTGGCAAGTTAATTTATCACAATTACACTTCAGTCATAACTGAAGATGATGCGATGAAAATAATTGAGACCTTAGTTGCGACTCCGTTTGCTATTGAAGTCGTAGCAAACTTAATAGTTTGCACAAAGCAAGAACAACATACAAAGAAGACAGAGCCGAAAACCCGCATAAAACCAAGCCATGTAGAGGATGGCAATTAAATTATTCAAACTCATAGGAATAACATGAAGGACACATTGAAAACTTTTGTGCCTTTGCTCGCACTCTCAGTCATTGCCTTGGGTGCTACACTCGGAGTAGGTGATGGGAGTTTCAGCACATTCGCAGTCGGTCTGACCAAATATGCTTTAGCAGTTGGGGCGGCATGGTTTGTGGATTCTTACTTAATCAAGGAGGCTAATACTCGTGAAGTTATCAGTCAGAACCCTATCGCTTACGCTCTTTACCTTGCTGCTAATATCATTACAGCCGCTCTCTGCTTCTCACAGTCATAAGACATACGAAATTGCTAAAGGATTTGTAGGCACAAAAGAAGAAGGCAACAATAGTGGGTACTGGGTTGAGCGTTTTCTTGCATCATGCAAGTTGAAGAAAGGTGCTCAGTGGTGTGCTGCATTCGTTAACTTCTGCCTTGACTCCACGGGAGTGCGAGGCTTGCCATTTACCGGCTCGGGTCTTGCTCGTCATTTTGCTACTCGCAACAAAACGATAAAGGCAACTGAGGTGCTGAGCAAACAACTCGAATTGCCAGCAGGCACTATCATTGTATGGCGAAGGGGTTCAACACCCTTTGGTCATGCGGGTTTCGTGGAGAAGTGGAAAGGTAAGGGAGGAACTACTATTGAAGGCAACACTTCATCAGGCGAGCGAGGTAGTCAATATGATGGTGGAGGAGTATGGCGAAGGAAGCGCACTATCAATCCTACAAACTACTTTAGAATAACTGACTTTGTAGTGTACTAAAAATTTTTTTCTTGCACACTAAACTCTAAAGACATACTTTTCCAATGCACTCTTGTGCAAACTCTTGGTCTCATGCCTTCTCCGAATGGGAGGTCACTTATGTGGCCTCCTATATTTTGATATACTACAATGGACATAACCCTTGAACTGCTCAAAAATATCTTAGCAACAAGCATCTCGGCAGTCACCTTAGCAATTATGTTTGCAAGGTACTTGAATAAAGAACGGTTGCATCATGCAAAGATAGTGAGTGAAATTATAGATAAGACAGCAAACAAAGTTTTTGATACTGCTTCGCTCGAGCATAGAGTCAAAATGCTTGAAACAGCAGAAAAAGAAAATCAAGAATACATGCGAGAGTCATTCGCTCAAGTGCATGCTCGCCTTGACCAGATTTATTCAATCATTGCAAGCAAGTCATGAAGAAGTATAACTTTGGTTTTGCATATTGGAAGGAGCCAACTCCCGTGATTGTGCGCAGGGTCTCGGGGGCCTTTGCATCAGCAGGCATTGCTGGTTGTGGTTTTGCTTACCTTCGTGATAACATACCACTTGCCATTGCACTTTTGACTTGTGCAGTCGTAGGTAGCTTCATTTCTAAACTATTCGCAGACAAACCTTAATGGCAAAGCGAGATAGATACAATATATCGATATACCGAGGAGAAACTTTCAGCACTATTGTGGAGTTGAAAGACAGTGCGGGTGCTTCAATTAACTTGACAGGCGCAACGCTCACTGCTCAATGTAGAAACAAGGCAACAAATACTGTTGTCTTTTCCTTTTTATGCACGAAGCAGTCGCCTGAGTCCGCTGGTATATTCGTATTGTCATTGCTTTCGACAACATCACAAGCACTTACTCCGCAAAAAGGCTTGGTATATGATGTTAGAATAGCGTGGGCAGGTGGTGATACAAAGCATTGGTTGAGTGGAGATGTAGAAATTATAGACACTGTAACATCATGAGTGCATCGAATGAGTCGGTAACCATAGTCACCAAGCCTCAACTTGTGAATATAGGCATACAGCAAGGCACTGGCGATGTTGATATTACCACTATACCTGAGTTCATAACTGTTCAAGTAGCCGCATCAATACAGACGAGTGCGGGGACTTTCATAATAGGCGAGACGCCAGCAGGTGCGGTAAACGGAAGCAATGCAACTTACACAACCGCAAGTCTTTTTGTGCCTGAGTCAGTGCAACTATTTGTAAATGGAGTCAGTCAAACCAACGGAGTTGACTACATAACATCGGGCACTACAACAATTATACTAAACGCTTCACCAATAACTGGTGACTTCATTCGAGTAAACTATAAGATAGGATAACATCATGCCAGAAACTACAATAGCAGGTCGCCAGATACGCGATGGTGCGATAAGTAATAGTAAAGTTGCAGCAGGCGCTGGTATAGAACTTTCAAAAATACAGTCAGGTACCAACCTCATAAACAAGGATGGTTCGGTTGCAATGACTGGCAACTTAGATTTAGGCAACCAAAAGGTAGTAAACCTCGGTACTCCAACATCAAACAACGATGCTGCCAATAAAGTATATGTAGACAACTTGATTTCTGCATTGCCCTCAGCATACAAGTATCGAAATGTCCATGTTGCTTCGGTTGCTAACATAACTTTGAGCAATCCAGGTACCGCAGTATTTGATGGTCACACACTAACAAACGGTGACCGCGTGCTTGTTAAGAACCAAACGACTCAAACCGAAAATGGTATCTATGTCTTTAATGGTGCTTCGAGCGCAATGACAAGGGCAACTGATTCAGACGCATGGGATGAATTGGTCGGCACCTTGGTTTATGTAGATATCGGGACAGTAAATGCCGAACAAAGATTCTTTTGTACTTCAAATACGGGCGGTACTCTTGGTTCAACAGCGGTTGTCTATGTTCAAGACACGAGTGGCACACTGAGCGCAACAAACTTCGTGACCGAAGAAACTCCGAGCGGCACAATAAACGGAGTTAATGTTACTTTCACTTTATCAACCACACCAACATCAGGAACTTTGAAGTTATACTTGAATGGTGTGCGCTTAAAGTCAGGCGCGGGCAATGACTACACATTGTCAACCAATATCATCAGCATGACTACTGCTCCAATTTCGGGCGATGTCTTGCTTGCTGACTTCATGAAGTAATAACGGAGTATAAGGTATGCCAGAAACCAAACTAAAAAACAGTCAGTTGCCTGATACACTGCAAAACAAAACAATAGACACGAGCAATGACATTGACACTACCCCAACTCGCCTGAGTATATCAGGCGGGTCGGCTGGTCAAGTTCTATCTACGGATGGCAGTGGCAATCTGTCATGGACAACGGCGGGCGGTGGAGTTTCCGATGGAGACAAAGGAGACATTACTGTTAGCGGTTCGGGTTCCACTTGGACAATAGACAATGGAGCGGTAAATTATGCCAAGATACAATCGGGAACATCAAATGCCGTGATTGGATACCCAACAACTGGTGCTCCTCAAAGAGTTGGTCTGCATTCAAGTTTAGCATATATTTCGAACACACTTGGAACGACAGTTGCAAGCAACGCGAACAATCGAAAAGATTTCTTTTTGACAACTACTGGACTGGTCAATCAAATTGACTATGTGACCATATTTTCAATCCAACCTGGACTTGGAACTTGGCTAGTCATGGCAAATCTTGTTGGTTATGCTAACAATGTAAATTTCGTTATGCATGGGCAACTATCTGGGAATCTGTCTGGAATATCAGAGGCCAGTCAAACAGTGATGGCAAGTGGAACGGCGGGTAGATTTACATCAGCAACCGTGACTCTATTCGGATACCTAACCACTACAACTCTAAGCACAATAGAAATCAGATGTGCAAAGAGCAACGCTCCAGGTTTTAACAGCAACTGGACATTGATACCTGGAACTCAGGACGCGGATGCAACAGGGCTTAGACTGTCAAGCATAGGAACAAAAATTTCAATCCTAAGAGTTGCATAAACAGATGAAACCAAAAAGGAACATACGAGTTTCAGTTAGTGAAGACGAGTACGGCTTAGTCCGTGAGATACTGCATAAAACCAAGGGTGTTGGCAGGCCTGCTAAACTGACTGAACTCGATACTTTGCTTGGTGAGTGGACAAATGAGTTCCCAGATGGTGACGAGCAAGTCAGCAATCATGTAAAAGTTGAAGGCAAGACTGCAATCTTATCAGACATTCACATCGGAGTGCATGATAAAGATGCTTTAATGACCGCGCTTCGTTATATGAAAAAAGAAAAAATAGAAACTATTGTATTGAATGGTGATATAATAGATAGTGCTGCGTTAAGTACGCATGTAAGAAACATCAAGCCTGCGACTTATCTGTATGAAGTAGACTTAGCTAAAAGATTTTTATCTAACTTGAGAACAGAGTTCCCGCAGGCTCGTATTCTTTTTAAAGAAGGCAATCATGAAGACCGACTTAACCGATGGATACACACCTACGCAACTCATTTTGAGGGCATGGTTAACTTAAAGTCGTTGCTGGAGTTAAGCAAAAAAGAAATTGAGTTCGTAGAAAGCAGTCAAATCATCAAGCATACAGGCACTTGGATAGTGCACGGACACGAAATGAAAGTAAGTGGGGGTGTGAATCCTGCACGAGCATTGCTCTTGAAAGCATTTGCCAATACAATTATGGGGCATGTGCATAAAACCAGTGCCAGTCACGGACGAAATTTGAATGGTGACTTCATTCGAGCATGGACAACTGGTTGTCTTTGCAAACTACAACAAGCATACATGCCTCATTCACACAGTAACCACGGCTTTGCAATCATAAACGAAGACGGTGAAGTCAGAAACATGTGGGTAATAGGCACAAAGGTAGAAGGATAACATCATGGAAAAGAAAAACATAGGCACAACTCAAGCAATAGTTAGTTTTGCAATGATAAGTGCTTTGCTTTTTTTGGTACTCGACTATACTTCATGTGGAGTACCAAGCAAGACACAGCGTATAACTACTGATACAATCAGTCAAGTGCGTATAGTTGAGCGTCCAGTGTATATCTCCGATACTATCCGCATCAAATCAGTGTCTTGGAGGACTCGCGACTCAATTATTTTTGTAAAAGACGAAGTGCCATGCGGAGATACTTCATTCATAGCACAAGCAGACAGTGTACTTTTGCCAACAGGCGACACACTTAACCTTGCTTTTAACTATTGGGAGCGAAAAGGTAGCTTCAGCGTAGTATACAGACCGCGACCAGACAGCATAGTCACTCGAACAGTGCACATACCAGTGATGCAAGAGACAAAAAGTAACTTAGAATATATTTTTGGTGCCTTCGGAGTCGGCATATTAGTCGGCATAGGCGCTATGTTATCGAACAGGTAAGACATGAGAGTCAAAATATCACAACTCAAACCTAATCCAAGCAACCCGCGAGTCATAAAAGATGAGCAGTTTAGAAAATTAGTCAAGTCAATTACTGAATTCCCCGAGATGCTTGATGTACGCAGGCTAGTTTGCACCCCTGACTTCGTAGTATTAGGAGGTAACATGCGACTCAAAGCATTGCAGGAAGCAAAAGTAAAAGAAGTTGATGTTGAAGTTGTTGACTGGAGTGAAGAAAAGCAAAGGCAATTCATCATTAAAGACAATGCTTCCTTCGGAGAATGGAACCATGAGGTGCTTGCAAACGAATGGGACGTAGAAGACTTATCGGAGTGGGGAGTTGATGTTACAATTCCTCAAGATTGGACACAGTTAGAGTACATTGCAGAAGAACAAACTGCTCCACCGATGAGAAAAGACAATGTGATAACCGTGACTGTACCAGACGAGTTGCTTCTTGACATGCCTGCAATAGAAGAAGCCATCAAGAGTTTGCTCAATGTGGAGTACAGTGGTTGTGTTATCAAATGATACCTACTTAAATGTACTTGTTTCATTCGCTTATGTAGGCAAGTCCAAAAAATTTACTGAGTTAGTGTTCGGAGCAAGTGCTGACCAAAGAATAAATGTAATGATAGACAGTGGTGCATTCACACTGCACTTCGCAAAGCCAGGTAAGTTGTCTTGGATTAACTTAGATAACTACTGTAAGTTCCTTGACATGTATAGTCAGTATGCTGAGAAGTATGTAAACTTGGATGTTATCAATAACGACGCTCAGTCAAGAAATAATTATGAGACGATGCTCGAGCGTGGTTACAATCCTATGTATGTCTTCACTTCGTATGATACCGACTACGAATACTTAAAGTTTGCAGTGACACAGAACCCGCATATATGCGTGTCAGGCGGCTTGCTCAGCAATAGACAATGGATACGCAAAAGGTACCAAGATGTTTACAAACATAGTGGTGGTTTGCTTCATGCACTTGGCTTTGTTAAGTTCCCCGACATGTTGCAGTTGCCATTGCATAGCGTAGACAGTAGCACATGGATACAAGGTGCACAGATTTATGGTATATTGAAGTGGTGGGATAACGGTATACAAGGCATTCAGCACCGCGAAGTGTTTAACCGCAAGCGAGTAATGCCTCCAAAACTAACGGAGTTGCTTGACAAGTATGAAGTATCAGTCAAAGACTTCAACCAAAAAGAAAATCATCACAAGCAACAGAGCATAGAAGGCTTGTTAAGCACGGTTGCTTATATCGAATATCAAAAATACTGCAAGGCAAGAGGACTAAATTTGTTTCTTGCATGCTCAACCACCAGACAAGTCGAGAATATCATCTGGGTTGACGAACAAATGAGTAACGGAACACTGACTTATGACAAGTTTAAGAAAGTTGGTAGTCATTAGACTGCAAGTCGAAGGCATACATTGCTGGCCTAACTGCGATGTTCGAGGTGTTGAATACCTTCGGAACCCGCATAGACACATGTTTTATATCGAAGCACACAAAGAAGTCAGTCATAACGACCGAGAAATAGAAATCATCATGCTCAAACGAATAGTAAGTGAGTACTTGGAGTCATTCGATGGTAATTTTTATGCAATGAGTTGCGAAGACATTGCTGAAGACTTGCTTAACCGTTTTGACTTTGAGTTTGTGCAGGTACTTGAAGACAATGAAAACGGAGCAATAGTAAAAAAATGAGTAAAGCAATACACTTTTTGCCTATTGAGAATATGGAGCAGCGGTATACAAGGCTGATGAATGCAGTAGTCTCACCGTTTTGCTCTCATGTCTATTACCCAACCGACTTTGTTGAGACAAAAATAGCAAAAGGACAGTTCCTTGATGTTGAAAGAACCATAGAGTTCAAGTCAAAGCAGTTGGCAATGGTCAGTCGAGCATTCCAAGAAGGCAAAGTCAATGATGGTGACTCATTTTTGATAGGCGACTTGTTCTTCCCGGGCATAGAGAGCATCAAGTACATGGCCGAGTTGCAAGGCATCAAGGTAAGAATAGTTGGTTTCAACTATGCTGGGCGAGCCGACTCTACTGATTTTGTGCAAGGACTCGGCTACTGGGCTGACTACGCAGAAAAAATGTATCATGAAGTAGCTGACTTGATATTAGTAGGCAGTGAGTTTCACAAAAAGCAAGTAGTAGAGTACTTTGAATTGCCTGAACATAAAGTTGTAGCAACTGGTTATGTCTGGAATGCCGAAGAAGCATACAAAGTATATCCTCACATCGAAGCAAAAGAAGAGTTTGTGATATATCCGCACCGACTTTGTAGAGAAAAAGGATTTGATGACTTCGTAAGTATATGCGAGCACTATCCTGAGATAAAATTTGTAGTGACTTCTTCTGGTAATAGAGACAACTCGGTCGTGCTCCCGCAGAATGCCGACTACATCAGTGGTCTCACCAAGCAAGAATACTACAAAATGATGAGTAGAGCAAAGTATTACTTGTCAACTGCGTACCAAGAAACATTCGGTTACACAGTTCAAGAAGCAATTATGTATAACTGCATCATTGCAGTACCTAGGCGAGCATGTTATGAGGAGGTAGTTGCTCCGTTCAGCATCTATGACTCAGTCGAAGACATAAAAAATATATTTTCGAGTGGCAAAACTCATGAGAGCAGTGCTTGGAAATCAAAATTTGCAAACAATGTTAGCAAAATAATGGAGTTGGTATAAGTGCAAGGCAAAGATAATTGGAAAGGACATGAGTGCGAAGGAAGACTGCACGGAGTCAAGACATATTTTGTTCGCAATGAGATAGGAACAGTGCCTGATGACTGTTTGCATGTATACTTCACCCGCGAGTACCTGCATGAAATCAGCAATCTACGCCACCTCGAAGAATTTGTAACTAAGACTAATAAATTTGTTACTATTGAGTGCAACAAGCAAACATTCAGCAAGCTTACACCTAACATGCGAGTGCGAGCACATCTTATCTACCGTATTGAAGACGAAGTGCCTCACAAACTGAAGTCGACTGATGAAGTCATGATAGATTTTGATACCTACAATGTTTTGTGCTTCACAAAATGGCAAGCATTGCATGTTAGTCATGCTGATTATGCTCGCGACTCGGAGTAAACTATGATAACAGCAGAGAGATACCACGATATAAGTTGCGGTCACCGAGTAAGTGGCCATGAGAGCAAGTGCAAGTACCTACATGGACACAATTACCGAGTTCATTTTGTAGTAAGCGCGAGAACCCTTGATTTTATCGGGCGAGTCATCGACTTCTCAGTCATCAAGTCGCGCCTTTGCATGTGGTTAGAAGATAACTACGACCACAAATTTCTCCTTTGGGAGCAAGACGAGTTGCTGGAGCAGTTGATGAATGCTGATAAAGACAGTATAGTTGCTGTTCCATTTAACCCAACTGCTGAAAACTTAGCAAAGCACCTCGTGGAAGTCGTTGGGCCTCAACAACTTACAGGAACTGACTGCGAATTGATAGAAGTCAGAGTCGAAGAAACAAGAAAGTGTTTAGCAACATATAAGAAAGCAACAAATGGATGATGCAGTATTGAGAGTCAGTGAGTTCTTTTACTCATTACAAGGCGAAGGTGCTCGAACAGGAACGCCTACATTCTTTATTCGTTTGCAAGGATGCAAAGCAAAACATGCTTGCTTCGCTTCAGGCATTATGTGTGATACCGAGTTTGAGTCGGGTTCGGAGTATACAGTCGGTGACTTACTTGATTTGATGCGGGAAGTACAGCCGGCATGCAATGAAATTACATGGACAGGCGGAGAACCTCTTGACCAGTTAACTGAAGACATAGTGCAGTACTTCAAAGACGAAGGATATTATCAAGCAGTCGAAACAAGCGGACTGCATCCTGCTCCAATAGGAATTGACTTTGTATGTGTGAGTCCTAAGGTTGCTGAACATGTTATAGCAAAAAACTTTCCTCAAGGCGTGACTGAGTTGCGCTATGTTAGGCATCAAGGGCAGTCAGTGCCTCAACCTTCAATAACAGCAAAGCATTATTGGTTGAGTCCTCACTCCGATGGAACCCGCATCAATACAGTAAACTTACGCCATTGCATTGAGTTGTGTAAACAGAACCCGCAGTGGAAACTCTCATTACAGAGTCACAAGGTATGGAATATATTGTAACATGGCAAGAGATTAAGTCTCGTGTTGAGCAATTGGACAAGTCATTGAAGTATTACGGAGTACCTCGCGGTGGTCAATATATCGCAGCAATGCTTAACCCAGTAGACACAGTAAGTGAGTGTGATGTTATCATAGACGACTTGATAGATAGCGGTCGTACTCGTGATAAGTACTCAGTCAATGCGAAACCATTCGTAGCACTGTTCGATAAGCAAACAGAAGATGAATTAAAAGGCAAGTGGCTTCGTTTCCCATGGGAACAAAAAGAAGAAGCAGTCGAAGACAATGTCGCTCGTATATTGCAGTACTTCGGAGAAGATGTTGCTCGTGAAGGATTGAAGCAAACGCCTGAGCGTTATGTTAAGTTCTTACGCGAGTTCTTGACTCCAAAAGAATTCGCATTCACTGCCTTTGATGCTGAAGGCACTGATGAAATGATAGTGCAAACGGATATACCGTTCTATTCATTATGCGAACATCACCTTGCTCCGTTTTTTGGTACGGCAACAGTTGCTTACATACCAAACGAAAAGATAGTTGGTTTAAGTAAACTTGCTCGATGTGTTGACTTGTATGCCAACAGGTTGCAGAATCAAGAACGCATTACTCAACAAATAGCAAATAGGTTGAATGAAGAGTTGAGTCCTAAAGGAGTTGCGGTATCATTAAAGGCACAACACTTGTGCATGAGCATGCGAGGAGTTAAGAAACCAAACGCAATGACGACTACAACAAAGTTGCTTGGTATATTCAAAGACGAAGAGAAGACAAGGAATGAGTTTTTGAGATATGTCAAGTGACACGAAACACCGACTACATCAGCGAAGTAACAGGCTATGCCGAATCCACAAAACATAGAGAAGCATAAATGGAAGAAAGGACAAAGCGGTAATCCTAAAGGACGACCGAAGCGCATACCTGACTTAGGCAATGCACTCGCGCAAACGCTTGGCGAAGTCAATGATGAGCGTACTGCTTTGGACATTATCCTTTTGAAACTTCGGAGTGATGCAATGAAAGGCAACATACGAGCAGCAGAACTACTGTTGAAGTACGCATTCCCTAATGGCATAGGCACTCACACAGATACTGAGATTGAGTTGGTGTGGGGTAAATTGCAAACGAAGGAAAGCAATGAAACTGAGGATTGAGTTACATGATAAGCAACACGAAGTTATTGATGAGCGCAATAGGTTTAATGTTATTAGGTGCGGTCGTCGCTTTGGCAAGTCTCATCTTGCTTTTGCTCTCGCTCTTGAGAAGATGTTGGAAGTGGACGGTGCATTCGTTTTGTATACTGCTCCAACATACAAAGACCTCAAGAAGAGATACCGAGATGCAAGGAAGTTGTTCGAACCACTCGGAGCAACATGTAAGGAAGGAGAGATTAAATTAAAGCGGAGTTACTTGGAGTTTACAGGCGTCTGGAGGAGCGAGACAATTCGAGGTAACGCTTATCACCGCGTCTTATGTGATGAGTGGGCGTATGCTGACAATGGAGACACGGCATGGCAAGATGTTATCATGCCTACGCTTGCGGACTACGAAGGCGATGCTTACTTCATGAGTACCCCGAGTGGCAGGAATCATTTTTATGACTTGGACATGATGCAACAAACATATAGCAATTGGAAGTCGTTTCATTATTCAAGCTATGATAATCCTTTGATAAAACCAACGGAGATTGACTTAGCAAAGGCACAACTCCCAACTCTTGCATTCGCTCAGGAGTATCTTGCTGAGTATGTAGACAGAGGAGCAAGCAAGATAAAGAGAGAGTGGCTTCGCATTGCTAATGACATGAAGTGTCTTGACTACTATATCGGAGTCGACTTAGCTATCAGCCAGCGTGAGACTGCTGATTATACCGCGATAGTTACCATAGGCATCACTGCACAAAATGAAGTTGTGGTTGTTGATGCGGTAAGAGGCAGGTGGACATTCGTAGAGATAGGCAAGCAGATTGTCGCGGCACATGACAAATGGCAAGCGAGAGTAGTTGCGGTCGAGTCCAATCAAGCACAAGCTTGGATGGTGCAAGAGTTAAAGAGGAATACTCGAATGAATGTAGTCGGAGTCAGAGCAGACAGAGACAAAGTAATAAGGTTTCAACCAGTCGAAGCACGATACGAGCAAGGACTAATATATCACACGACTAACCTTGCGCCTGAGTTTATAGAAGAGTTGCTGAACTTTACAGGCACTCAGCAAGACAAACATGATGACTTCGTGGATGCTCTTGCTCATGCCTTTAACTCCATTAGTAAGTCACCGAGCATATATGTATGAGTATACTTGACCAACTGCGAGAACGAGTCGCACAAGCAATCCAACCACGGCGACAAGCCGCACCGACACGGCGCGGTCGGAGCAACAGAGACATTGGTGCTACGAGTAGTGGCAATGAGTTGCAGGCATCAATACGAGGTACTGTCTTCGCATGCCTTCAACATAGAGCAAATGCTTTGTCAGCAATCAAGTTTAATTCATTCACTGAAAAGAATTACTCACTTGAAGAGTTAGGCAGAGGTCATTGGACATCGGAGTTGCTTGCTAATCCTAATCCGTACTTTACTCGGTCGCAGGTCTTTGGTTACATCGAGAATTGGTTGTCTATAAACGGCAATGCTTTTATCTGGACACCAACCAACGGTTACCGAGTGCCTTTGCAGATGTGGGTTCTTAACCCTACTCGTATGCGAGTTGTAAAAGGCAGTGACAACTTTGTTGAAGGATACATATATCAGTCAGCACAAGAAGGCAATATAGCTTTGCCTGAGAACGAAGTCGTTCACCTTGCTCGGTTGAGTCCCGCGGCACGACCAGAAGAGTTGGTAGGTATGAATATGTTTGGTGTAGGACTTGTGCAGGCAGCACTCGACTATGCCAACCTCGACCGCGAGTCAGCCGCATACTTACAGCGTCTCTTCATCAATAACGCAGCACCACCATTGATTGCCAAGTACCCCGAGCGTCTCGACTATGATGAGTGGGAAAAACTCAAAACAAGGTGGAATGAAGAAATGCCTGACTACAAGTTGCGTGCTTTGCTCGCAGGCGGACTTGGACTTGAGTTACCACCGAAGTCCGACTTGTATGTTAACTACGAGACAGTTGCTATGGACACTCGCACTCAGATTGCGCAAGTGTTCGGAGTACCACCTGGCATGCTGACAAGTGACTACAGCAACCGAGCAACTGCTGAAGTGCAGTGGGCGATATTCAGACAAAACACAATAGACCCCGAAGCATTGTATATTGCTGAAGAGCTGACAAGACACTTCAAGCGTTGGGAAGGCAATGTGCTCATACAAGCAGAACCTTATATCTATATAGACCCCGCAGTGCAAATGGCACAAGAAGAATTTGAGTTGCGCTGGGGACTAAAAACTATAAACGATGCACGAGCAGAAAGAGGCTATGACAAAGTTCCTGATGGTGATACTCCGTTGATTGCTGCGGGGTATATGCCTCTTGACCAAGTTGCTCTTGGCTTACCGCCTGCTCCCGTGGCAACGCGGAATGCTGATGAAACCATGGTGACTCAAGAGGTCACCTCCGACCAGTATCTCACTGCTGACATGCAGAAGCGTGACTTATATTGGAGACAATACGATGCACTCACAATAGACAATGCAATCAACCTCGAAGGCATAGTGAGTGGAGCAATAGGAGAAATCAATAAGCAGATGCAAAGAAAACTCGAACAGCAAGACAAGAACTTTAAGAACATCGACTTCAGCGAAGAGACTTATACTCAGTATTATGATGCAGTGCTTGAAGCATGCAACAAGATTGAAGCTGAGTTGATGTTGGAGTTAGGCATTACTCCAGACACCATGCCACCAACGGTTGCTGAAGTCATCGAGCAAACTACACTTGCATCAGTTGACAAACTCCGAGAGTCAGGCAATGTAATGAAAGAAGAAGTGCTTCATGTCTTCAACAAAGTATCGGCAACTGAAGACCCCGCGAAAATAACAAAGGCACTAAAGAAAAAGTTTGACTCACTCGAAACATCAAGAGCAAAGACAATAGCACAGACAACAAGTGCTGATGCAACCGCAGCAACTCAGTATACAGTTATGAGTGAGAACGGAATCAAGATGTCTTGGCTTACTCAACGAGACGGACGAGTAAGATTCTTTCACCAGCAAGCAGACGGTAAGATGCCTGATGCAAAGGGGTTCTTCACCGTGGGCGGAGAGAAAGCAGTGCGACCACTCGACCCTAACTTGTCTGGTTGGAATGCAATCAACTGCAGATGCCAACTCTTCCCAGTGAGGTCATGATGGATGAAGGTTATGAAGTGACTGACGGCATGATAGAAGAAGCGGAGCGTGGCATCGCTTGGAAAGAAGAAGGCAAGCAAGGAGGGACAAGGATAGGTCTTGTTCGAGCAAGGCAAATCATAAGAAGAGAAAAACTAAGTCGAGATACAGTGATGCGCATGTACTCGTTCTTTAGTCGACATGAAAAGAACAAGCAAGCAGAAGGCTTCGAGCCAGGTGAAGATGGATACCCCAGCGCAGGCAGAGTTGCTTGGGCACTATGGGGAGGCGATGCAGGATATACATGGAGTGAGAACATAAGAAACAAAATTGTCAAAGAAGAACAAGAACGAGGATACAACATGGAGTCAATAACTCGCACGGTCAGTCTTAGTCGCGGTTACTACGAAGACGAAGACGAGATGTATGAAGAGAAAGAAAACAATATCTGGTCGTTTGTTGTTTCAACGCCTGAGGTCGATAGATATGGTACAATCATTATACCATCAGGCATTGACTTTACAGCATACATGAATAACCCAATAGTACTTGCGCAGCATGATGCTACTCGGTTTCCAGTCGGTCGGTGCCTTGGCCTTTACATGAATGGTGAGAACCTCGAAGCAACAGTGCAAGTAGAGTGCATCACCGAAGAAGGCAAAGCATTAAACGCTTTGATAGAGGCGGGATATGTAAAGGCGGTGAGTGTGGGCATTATACCAGTAGAGTCAGAAGAGCAAACTATCGATGGCAACAAAGTTAAAGTGTTCACCAAGTCTGAACTTGTAGAGTTCAGCATTGTGTCCGTGCCAGCGAACAGAGGTGCTTTGATTAAGCGAACATTCAGTGAGACACTCTCTCAATTCATTCAAAGATACAAGGAAGAAACACGAATGCTTACTCCCGAGATTGAGCAAAAGTTAAAAGACGAACTTTTGCCAGCAGTGAAAGAAGCAATCATTACTGAACTAACTAACTTAGGATTCAGCATTGACGAAGCGCAAGCAGCAGTCGAAGCAATGATAGGCGTTGGCTCCGAAGCATTGCTTGCTAACTTGCGAGGCGAAGTCGCAATGCCTGAAGAACAAGTTGCTGAACAACCAATGCCAGAGCAACCAGTCGAAGTCGAAGGCGAGTATGCGGAAGCCGAAGACGCTGATGAAACCAGTGCTGGTTACGAGGCAGGGCAAGACATGGATGATGAAGACGAAGGCAATAGTTATTCATCATTCAATGATACAGAAGTTCGTTACGGTAAAAAGATTGCAACCAAAACTGAAATACAAATAGCAGAAGGTCTGCAAATGATTAAGCAAGGTTACAAACTTATCAATGCAGTAAGAATGGCACAGAGCAAACAACGCTCGGTACCTACGACACAAACAAAACAAGTGCAGACAGTGACTCGCAAGATTGAGTTGCCAATGCCTCAACAAAAAACAACAGAAGAACTTTTGAAACTTATCTAAGGAAAAGATAACAATGGAAAAACTTATTGTAACTCCTGAGCAATTAAAAGAAGTTGTGGATGCTAAAGTGGCAGAGCATCTCCGCTCCGTAAAACCAACAACCGCTCCTCTTGCTACGCAACAAAGAGGCAACGGCTTTGTAAGTATCAAGGCAGACTATGACTCACGAAACGAACAAGCACGCATCATTGCGGACTACATTCAAGCTAAGCACAAAGGCCTCGAAGGTCAAGCAGACGAGATTGCTCGTAGAGCAAATGAGAAGTTTCAGACTCGCGCTAACTTCAATACAGGCACTTCATCACAAGGTGGTGCGAATGTGCCTCAGTTCTGGGTAGAAGAAATTCAGTCCTATGCTGATACATTCGGTTATGCAAGAGCACTCGCAAAGATTTATCCTATGCGAGGCAAGACAGAAAACTTGACTTCATCAGGAGGCTTCACTGGCGCAGTAGTTGCCGAAGGTTCTGGCTTGACATTGACTGACTCAACAAACTTCTTTACTCCGACACAACTCATTGCAAAGAAAATTGTTGCAGGTGCTATCGTCTCCGAAGAGCAACTACAAGATGCTACGCCCGCCTTCCTTGACTATGTAGTAAATGGACTCGGTCGCGCACTTGCTGAGACTGAAGACAAGCAGTTCTTCAATGGTAATGGACAAGGAGCAAACTTTACAGGATTGCTTGGTACATCAGGCACGACTGTTACTTTTCAAGGCGGTTCATCAACATCAGGCAAAGACACCTTTGGTGAAATCTCTTGGAAGGACTTGATTAACTTGCGCTTGTCAATTAACTCAGGCGTAGGTGCTAACGGAGTTTTCGTAGTACCACAAACTGTCTTTGGTTTCTTGATGAAAGAAACTGACGGAGTAAACGGTCGCCCAATCTTCGACATGGTTAAACCAATGGATGTACCATCTATCGGAATGACTGCACTCGAAGGCAACACTTATGTTTCTATCACAGGTCGCCCATTGCATGTAGTGCCTGATGCACTCTTCCCAACATCAGCAGTAACAACAGCATCAGCAATTTACTGCGACTTCTCACAGTTCACAGTCATGGGTATTCGTGAAGATGTAGCAGTGAATGAGTACAAAGAATACTTTGGTGCAACAGGACTTGGTGGCACACATCAGAAAGGTATTGAGGTAGTAGAGCGAGTAGGCTTTGCATTCCCAGCACCTTCAGCCATTGGTATCTTGAAGACATCAACAACCTGATAAAACCAGTACAGGTGCGGGGGTAACACCCCGCATCTTTTCTTTAACTAATTTACAGAGGCAGTAATGTTAATAGATGTTCTGTTGCTCGAAGCATACCGCGGAGTCAATGCTGGTCAATGTACTCAGTTACCACAAGACATTGCGGAGTCATTGATTGAAAAAGGCATTGCCAAAAAAGTAGAGCAAGTTAAGCAAGTGAAAAGTGAAACAAAAAAAGTAGGTAAGTAAGATGCCCTATGTGAGCGCATATCCTCGGCAGTTTAATTCGATACTGAATTTCTTAAACTTAGAAGTCAGCGGAGACCCATCGGTCGAAGACACCGCGCTCTATAGTTGGATAGATGCAATGATAGATGTTTGCTACGAGGAGGCCGAAGGCTACTGCGGTCAGCCTCTTCGCAGCACATCAGTCAACTATACTTTCAATGCGAGTAAGGCAAGGCAGGCAGAGGACTCCAATATCTATTGGAAGTTCGTACCATACTTTGCAAACACTTCGCTTACTAGTTTGCAGTATAGAGAAAATGAGTTTGATACCTACGCGGCATTTGATGTAAGCAATTACACATGGAGTACGGAACCAGCAATGCACTTCATAGTTTACAAGAACATCAGCAAAGGACAATTCAGAGCAACGCTCCAAACAGGTTACACAGATGCACAAATGCCTAACACGGTTTTGCATGGCATAGCTGAAATGGTCGCACTGTTGTTTAGGCAATCACCACACGGTGGCAACTGGTTCGGGCTGAACAGCATAGTGAGTGGTGGTGCTGGACAAACAGTAAGTCAGTCGTTAAAGACAGACATAGGATGGCATAAGTATTTTGCACTGCACTATATACCAACGGTATAACATGAGTATGCTTGACATCTCAAAGATATATGAAAACAGTGCCTTCGAGTTGGCATCGGAGTTGCACATGTATATAGGACTCAACATGAAGCGCACTGCCTTTGACTTTGAAAAAGGCAAGAGCAAAGCAGTCCCGCGAAACCCTGATAAAGGCAAGGGTACTCTACGAGTCATCACTGGTGACTTGTATAGGTCGTTTACTCCGAAGAAGATAAGCATGGGTAACATCTTCGTTGCCAAGACAACAGGCAACAACTTTCAGTTTCAGTATGGTAGCAATTTGCCTTATGCAGCAATACATGAGTTCGGAGGTATTGCAGGCAACGGAGCAAAGATACCAAAGCGACCATACTTAAAGCCAGCAATTAAAGAATGGAAAACAGAACGGTTGCCAACATTCAAAAAAGAACTTAAGTTGCAAGTAATAAGAGAGATGAAAGCATGGCTCGTGAATCAAAAGCAGTTGAAGAAATAGTTGAGCAACTCAAAACAATGAGTGGGCTTCGTGTCTACGAGTTCGTGACTATTGACAAATGGAACACTTATCAATTCGACTATGTAGGAGTATTAGCAGTTGAAGACAACAGAGAAGTCATTGCCCTTGAAGACGACAGTGCTTTTGCTAACCGCGGGACTCTTGATGTATACTTGTTGGCGGGCAGTCAAGTCAAGAAACAAGTAAACAACAAAGCTAATCTCCGCGAGGCACTTGCAAACATCAGCGAGGCAATAGAAAATAAATTAACTAACTTCGTACCGGCTGGTTATGAAAGTGAGTATGAGAGTACTCTGTTCTCGCCTTTGCACTTTGTTAGTTCGCAAGTGGCGACATACAACGATGATGAAACCAAGGGTATTACGCTCCTTGTCTTCAGAACAATTTACTACAAAGGATAACATGCTTACAGTTTGTGTAATCTACAAGCAAGGCGAAGACATCAGGCCTTGGCGAGCATCACTGCCTAAAGACATACAGGTAGTTGCATGCCGTACTATATTTGACGAGTCGGCTACCGAGATAAAAAAAGAAGTGCTCGGAGTAACTGATAAACTTGTAGGTTTGCAAATTACATTCCCAACATTAGAAAAGCATTTCGACTTTTCTCTATGCAGAAACTTTGCGGACGAATATGCAACAGGCGAATGGATACTTCATGTTGACTCCGATGAGCGCCTTGCTATTCCGCATGATGAATTAGACAACATACTTACAACGCTCACTGCAAGTACAGCCGACTGCGCTTTTGTTTCTATTGCTGGAGTATCACACGAAGAAGACCCCGAAGAAGTTTACCGACCGAGATACAATTTGCCTAACATGCGACTGCATAAAAAAACATCGAAACTAAAATGGGTTGGCATTTGCCATGAGACAATAGACATAGACGAGAAGCCTATTGTTATTGCGGACACTGACATACTCCTCTACCATACGGGGTATGCAATCAGCAAGGCAGACATGCTGAGCAAATGTGAGCGCAATGCCAAGTTAATGATACGGGAGTACACAAGAGAAAGTTCTGCAAGAAATTGGAGTTACTTAGTTAACACATTTAATCTAATACACAAACTAACGAGGTAAACAAATGGTAGTAGGTGGCGCAAATAAATCCGTCTTCTTCACTGCTGATGAAGTTGCCAATACAGTTGGCCCGTTGCCAACATTCACATTGGTAAAGAAAATCAAAACATCAATCACTCGCACTTCATTCACCATCGACCAGAATGAAGACTCCGAAGCACTCACAACTTTCTTGGATGCATACGCTCCGCAAAACCAAGCGACTGCTGATACGGGCGAGTACGAGAACGGTGAAAAGTTCAACTCAGGAAACGCAGCAAGTCAGACACTGTTGCAAATTATCTACGGTGGCGTGGACGTAAACAGTGTTCCAAAAAAGCGCAAGGTTGTCTTGATGCTTTGCAAGCTGATGCAGGACTCTGGTTCATTCGACCAAGAGTCAGGCAAGTACACAAAACCAAAAGTGTCTGGTGATGTTGTCAATCCTGATGCGGACATGGTTGTTGCAGGAACTTATTTTGACACTACACTCGTAACAGGAGCAACTGCGGTAACAATCCCAAGACTCTATGGATACAAAGAAGTGTGGTTTACAAGCACAGGTCCAATCTAAAAAAACAAAACACAGCACGAGGGAGTTCGCACTCCCTTGTGCCTTTATTCATCAATGGAGTTAAGCATGAAGCTATATCTCAATGACAAAGAATTTGAAGTACCACTGCAAACAAAACTCACTCCTTACTTACATGACAAGGTGACTCCTCTGCTCAATGGCTTAGCCAATAGTCGCGGTGGAAACTCCGCAGCAGAGCAATGGATTCTTGAAGAAGCATTCAGCAATCCCGCGCTTGCTCAACTCATCGACTTGCAAAAAGGGGCAAATGCTTTTGACAACCTACTTGCTACAAATGAAGGGCAACAACTTGTCAAGCTATCTTTCTTAAAAGTAAGACAGCGACTCTTTGAAGTCATCAATGTTGATGCGGAAACTATGCCACTCATACTTGCCTTTGCCAAGGAATGTATTGATGCTTCTAAAGTTGCAGACGCAGACTTGCTTGCGGGCATACAGTCAGAAGTGACTTCGGAGTTCTGGCAACAACAAGATATAGAAGGGATGCTGACTGACTTAGAGTTTTTTCGTACTACAGTATGTAGAAGAGTCCGCATTATGTGAGTCTTATCTTGAAAACTTAGTTGTCTTCAATGACCCAGATGATGATGAGTACGAAGACGAAGAAGATGATGGTGCGAATTATTACTTAGGCGAAGACCTGAGTAAGAACTATTGGATATACAAGGCATTAGCAAAAGGAGACGCAGGCACTTACTTGCGGTTGTACTATGAGACGAGTCGAGTGGATGTGGTGCAGTTGCTTGCATACACTATAACCTTTGCTAAAGAAAGAAAAAAAATGGAGCGTAGAAAGAATGTCCGAAGATATTAAGATAAGCCTTGGCGTTGAAGCAGACGAACTCATGGCTGGTTTACGCAAGGCAATAAACCAGTTAGAGTCACTCATCTCTACTGCGAACAAAACAGAGTCAGCAGTTGCACAAATTGATGACCAAAAGATTGACCTTGACACAACTCAAGCACAAGGAGAGTTAGACAACCTTGGCAAAAAAGCAAATGATGTTGCAGACGAAGGAATAGACAAGGCAGGCTTTTGGGGAGCAACACTCGGTGGCGCACTCGGTACTGTTGCGGGCATGGGAATACAAGCAGCAGTCGGTGGTGTGCAAATGCTCGGACAAAAAATTATGGACGGCGCTCTTGCAGCAGATGAGTTTGGCGACACAATGGAAGTTGCTTTTGCTCAGCAAGGCATCGGAGACATCGAAGGCGAAATGGAAAAGGTGCGAGCATCAACACTCAACCTTGCCAATGACTTAGGACTACCAGTACAGAGAACGCGAGAACTCGCATCAACTGTCGCTACTATGGGTGGCGTCTCAGGCAAGCAAGCGGAGGAGTTGACTAAGTTGTCTGCAGGACTTGAAGTGTTCTCAGGTGGTGCGGTCAAAGGCGAAGCAGTTGCGCTTGCATTCTCCAAAGGTCTCGCTGACCCTGAAGGCGCAGCAGCAATTGAAAGGCTTGCTAAGAAGTATCCACAACTTGCAGAAACACTACGCAGTAATTTAGACCCCGCAGAAAAAATGAAAGTTGCAAACGAGTTACTTGGTGAGTCGTTTAAGACAGTTGCCGACCAACAAGGAGATGCGGGTGGTCAGTTGAACAAACTTTCTAACATAGCAAACGAAGCCTTTGAGACAATCGGCTCGGGAGTGTATGATGCAATAGGCCCGCTCCTCACTGGTTTGATGCCTGCTCTCACTGACGGCATCCCAAAGGCAATGAACTTCTTGGTCAGTATATTCAACGAAGCAAAAGACATAATTACAAATGCCTTTGCTGGAGCAGGCGGGCCCGCAGTTGACTTCGGAGGAATCATCTCAGGCGTTGCTGATATATTGAAGACTACATTCTTAGCAGCATTAGAAAATGTTATGGGCTTGCTACGCATGGTTTGGAACTTAGCCGTGTATGCCTTTGACCAAATCAACGAAGCAATCAAACCACTCATGGATAGAATGGGTGGACTCGAAGGCATCACAAACGGAGTAAAAGAAGTATTCAAGTTTCTCTACGCTATACTCGAACCTATTGGCAAATTCATAATTGATGTTCTTGTCTTTAATGTTGGCTTGCTTATCACAGGATTCACTCTGCTATGGGATGCAGGCATGGCCGTCTATAACTTCTTCGCAAACCTTGATGCAATCGGGCGAGGAGTGGGAGCGATGTTCAACTCACTCGTTGGAACACTCGGTGAGGTGTGGCGAGCAATAACATCTTTTAACTGGGATGATATAGGCAACATCATGGCAAACGGTTTTACCAATGCCAAGAAGGCATACGATGATGCTTACAACTCCAGCAAGAAGACAGGCGAGCAACAGCGTGCCGAAGTTAAGAAGACTGAAGAAGCGATAGTTAAGTCAAATGAAGTAGTGAACAAGTCGAACCTTGACTTGAAACCACCAGGCGGACCGAAGCTTCCAAAAAGTCCGAAGCCAAAAGCAGACAAGCCAAAAGAAGAAGACTCAGAATTCGAAGCGCTTAAGAAGCAATACGAAAAAGAAGAACAACTCTTGCAACAAAGATTTGACCGCGAGCAAATCCTTGCGGAGAAAAATGGCGAAGACCTTAAAGCGCTCGCACAAAGACAAGAAGGAGAACGCAGTCGGTTGTTAAATACTTTCTTGAATGACCGCCTTGCAAAAGTCAAAGACGCTAATCAAGTCTTGAGCAATGAAGAGATAACAAGTATCATCAAGCCAAGCGAGAAGAAAGGCGAAACGGCTGAGGATGTTATTGAGTTTTACTTGAGCGAGATAAAGAAAAACCAAAAAGGACTCGTAGCAGAAGCAAAGCTCAAAGCGGAAATAGAAGTCGCATCATTAAAGTCTGTATCAAAAGATTGGAGTGACTCCGTTAAAGTCTTTGAGTCGACTATGCAAACCATTGTCCCGAAGGCGCTTGCCACAACTCAAGATAGTTTGAAGCAAACGATAGAACAAGTCAAAACATTTATCGGCTTCTTAGAATTACAGTCAATAGAAATACAAAACTTATTTACTAAGGCAACACTCGGCGGACAAACGGAAACTGCAAAAGGATTAGAAGACTCATTAGTCAAAGTTAAAGAGTACATAGGCACACTACAAACTCGTTTGTCTGCTTATGAGAAGCAGTCACTTGAGTCAATGAAAAAAGCAGAGTCAGAAAAAGACATAGTCCTCCAGTCGTCTCTTGCAATCAAAGGAGCAATGCAAGAAGCATTTGACTTTAAGGCATACAAAAAAGAAAAACAAGAAACAGAAAAACGACTTGAAGAACAACGGAAAGGATTTGCTCAAGAAGAAAAAGACTTGCAAAAAAGTTTTGCCAAGCGCGAGATAACTTTTGATGCCTACGCTAAACAACTCGGAGACATCAATAAGAAAAGACAAGATGCTGAAGAGATAGAGCAAAAAACTTTTCTTGATAGACTAAAAGCGGCAGGAGACAAAGCAGCATCAACTATCTTTGCAAAGTCAGGAGACATCTTTAAGAAGATGGCAAAGGACATGAAGGATGGTGAGAAGGTGATGTTCGAGTCGTTTGCAAAACTCGCTGGTAAGTTTGGGGAGCTCGCAGCATCAGGCAAGGCAACACTCAAAGACTTTGCAAGCGCTACGATAGACATAGCAGTTAATGCCATGCTTGAGATGATACCTATTTGGACTGCGCAGATATTCGGTACATCAGTTGCTCAACTTGGTATAGGTGGTCTTGCAGTAGCCGCTGCTTTACAAGCAACCTTAATTGGGTTGGTATTCGCAGCGCGGTCCTCGGCAGGCTTCAAAGATGGTGTAGTCAATTTGCAAGGCGAAGGTACTGAAACATCTGACTCAATTCCAGCGTGGTTGTCGAAAGGCGAGTCAGTTATTACCGCCCGTGCAACCCGCATGAATAAAGAGGAGTTGGAATGGATGAATAAGACAGGCAAGTCTTTAAGAGAATACTACGCTACGCATAGTTCAACTACATACATAGATAAAAATGGCATGCTTCAGAATACTGAACATCATAGAGCAAGTCACTTTAATGCAGTAACAACTCGCACTGCGTCAGCAATCTTCGACAGCGAAGTACTTGAAGAACTTAAGTTGCTACGCAAAGATACACAAGCACTTGGCAAAAGCATATCACACAAAACAACAGTTGATGTCCACGGAGAATTGAGAGTAGACAGCAAGCACATTACCGCACTAGTAGAAACTAACAGACGCAAACTAAGCAGACGAGGTTAAGATGGGATGGAGATACTGGATAAAAATACAAGGCGCTACGGAACCAACCTTTCAGCCGGTCAATACTTTGTCAGTCGAGTTACCAATCTTTGGTATACATCCAACTTACCAAGTAGAGTCAAATGCTGAAGTGTCTATGAGTGGCTCCGAAATTTCACAAAGGAAAATAAGAGTAGTACTCGAAGTCAATCTTGTTGCAGTTTCTACTTGGGACACAGGCACAGTCAACACTGATAGCATACAGTATTTGCTTCGCTCAATACTACAAATGAAGCATACTCGCCTGATAAAACCAGACCTAGGCACGAATAACAAGCAACTGCCTGATAGGTGGGATAGCGCGGGCAACTTTCCGCTGACTACATCATTGCTCGCAAATGGTTTTGTCTTTGCACGATGCGACCTTGCTAACGAAAAGAAATGGGCGAGTGGTCTTGAGCAACTTACTCTTACATGCTACCGCAAGGAACTCCTAACATCATGAGCAATAGAAGATATGTTACAACATGGACAAGCGAAGACGCTATCAACTATCGGCTTTACATCATACCGTCCAATGCTAACTACGCAGGCGGTAGCACTGATGTGACTTTGCCAAGTGACTTCTTGCTACGAGACATGACTCTCGATACAGAACTTGGCGAGTTACCTTCGGGCATGATGAGTCAAGTATTAAAGATGTCTTTCAACATTGCTTCGCTTGAAGGAACTGCTGACTTAAACAACTTAAGAATACAGTTACTCAAAGGTAGTACTACAAAAAAGTTTCCTTTGACAGTGACGGGCACTGACTTAATTGGCAACGCGGACTCGTGGTATGATGCGGCTTCCGTGTTAGCAGACAAAGAGTTTGACTGCTTCAATACATTCGTGCTTCAGTACAATGATGGCACAGGATGGAAGGTAAGTTTTATCGGTTGCCAAAAATACTCAGCAGAGAACGAACTCGAAGTCACCACTTTGCAAAACATAATAAGATACGATGTTGAAGCATACGACATAATTAGATGCATAGGAGAAATGATAAAGCCTGCAGTGTGGCAGTACTTGCTTCGATGCGACAGTACGCTTATTAACTATGATGGTGCAACTGGTATCTATGCTGAAAACACTGAGCACACAAGTTACATACTTGGTTACTACTTCAAAGAAGGCAAGTATACACGAGCAGTTGACACACCACCTAATAACTTCTATTTGCATATAAGCACCTTTGCAAGATTGCGAGATAAGATAAGCGCAATGTATACTGCATACATGCGAGCAATCACACAGAACTTCCAAGCAAGTTATGTTTGCAATTCTTTCTATACTAACACTATTACTTTTTTTGACCAATGGCTTGATGCTGATATTCCGATAGGCACTCCGTTGTCTCCTTCAACTTTACAACTATGCTACATAGCAGAGATATGGCAAATAGAAAAAGGAGATACTGCGCCTCGTTTAGTTAGTGGAGCACATGCAGATGTAAACATGTTTGCCGAGTATAAAACTTTCTACGATGTACTCCGAGCAATGTGTGATAGCATGGTTGAGATAGTAAAGTTCGACTACAGCATGGTAGCCGCAAACCCTGATAGATACACGGTCACTGCGACAGCAAACAATCCTTATCCCGCAGTTACAGGCACCAGCATAACATTTACACGAGCAAACACTTACGCGAGTTTTAAGTTAAAGTTATTTTCTGAAACACTGCAAGTTGCAAAGGTTGCTTTGCCTGCTGTGAGAGAGGGAGAAGATACTGAGTCATACGAGTACGGCGAAGGTGCCGAAGGCAGTATGACTAAAGACTTAAAGCAAATGTTTCATAACTACACACTCATTACTGACCGCAATGAGTTTGGCGCAGGCGACTTCGAACTGACTGACCCATGGACAACCAGAGGTAAGGCATGGATAAGAAGAACAGTAAACCCAGCAACTATACTGACTATTCGTTATCCGACTAACGAATGGTACGGTGGTGCTGCGAACATCATTAAAGTTGGAATAAAGACTCGACTAACTTTTGGTAATGAAACTGTAGAGACTGACTCGCAACTCCGATACCTTGACAACCCGACTATGGATATTTTGTATGAGCAAAGATTTGCAGGCTCGGCATATACAACTGCAAGAGCATTGGTAGAGTTTTACGGTCGCAAGACGCAAGCAGAAGCTACGCTTACAACTACTTATGTTGATGCGAAGCAAAACCAAGTCGGCAATAGGTGCATAGTTAATTTGAGCGACTACAACTCTTTGCTATTCGATGCGTATAGTTCAGCAACTGCTCGCGGTGTGTTATTCAAGCATAGTCACAAAGTATATGAAGGCATGGTTGAAGTAGGAATACGAATAGACGGAGAAGCACAATGAAGCAAAACGAACCAGTCAGACCTGCAGGTATAGGCAGGGGACAAGTAGCATTCAACACAAGTCGCAGACTATCACCATTGGATGTCAAAAACCCTGATGAAATCAGCATAGTTGAACAGCATGGCATTGAAGGAAAAGTCAGTGCGGTGTCTTTTGCTCGAGCAATTTCTACGGCAACTGCTACATCATTAAAGCAAGATATACAAAATGTCTGCTTTGAGATTGCAGGCATGCAAGGAAATTTCATGAGCACAGGTGGTATAGTCAATCATGTCTTGCAAAGTGGCGTAAATGGAATGGACATAAATTGGAATGCTAACAGAATAATAGTCAACTCGCCATTCTATTTTTACAATCCCGTAGACCGCTTCGTGTATATTCGCAAGCCGGGTTGGTATTTAGTGCGAGTATTTATGTTTGCTCCCGCAGTTAATGCTGCGCATGAGTGGGGCGTTAGGTTAATAAGCAATATAACTTTATCGGGAGCCGACTACGAAGACTACAATACTTGGGTAGACTACAATCATCACCCTAAGCATCCGTATGTCAATGGCACAACTATGCTGAATATACCAGCAACCGTGCAGACAACTAACAACGGTTTGCCAGGTTTCAAATTGCGACTGCAATCATCAGCAAATAATGTTTCACTTGGAACAGACACGACCGTTGCTTCATTACAAGTAATAAGACTAAGCGACATTGAATACTCAACAAGACGAATACTAACACAGGTATAACTATGGAATTTTACTCAGGCAAGATTGGATACGACCAAAGAAAACAAGTTGTAGACTTCGGAGTACTAGATACTGTTGCATATAGCACAGGCGACATACTCACTTCGAGTGCACTCGTGATACCAAGTATGGCACGAGCACAAGGTATGAGCGGTCGTATTGTCCGCATCATGATAAAGGAAACAACATCAGGCACTTTACAAAGACCTTCACTACGCTTGTGGTTTTTCGGTGCACCCCTATCACCCGCATCACGAAACGCGCCTCAGGCTTTTACTTCAACACAAATAGACAGTCTTGTTGGTACTATCGATGTGAACACTGTAACTTATATTAACTGCCTTACTGGAGTTGCAAGTTATGATGCAACAGTATACTTGCCTTATGATGTTCAAGATACAAGCACTGCTCTGTATGTAGTGCCTGAAGTTCGAGCAGCATATACTTTTCATTCAACTGCTCGACTCATCATGCAAGTAGTTTGCGAGGTTGACTAATGGCAATTAGTTTTACAGAAGTAAACACTGGCGCAACGGTTATCCTTGACCAAAACGATATTGCCTGCGCCTATGAGTGCGAACCATTTAACATACTCGAACTAACCACTGGCGAGTATGTAGATGTGAGCAACTCATGGTCATATATTATCAATCAACTAACAGGCGGTCCTCCGATAGGACCGTAGGAGACATAACATGATGCACATAAAAATAAGAGACAAAAAAGATGAAGAGGCAATAAGACATTTTGCTCGAGCGAAAGGCTTGCCACTCACAAAGGCAGTCGGGGAAGCGATGCGACTTGCGAATGATGTCTACTGGTATAAAGGTAAGATTGCCACACTGCAGTTCATGCTTCGCATTAAGAAAGAGGAAAAGCAAAAATAAAAAATAGGCGGAGTCCCCACCCCGCCCGAGTGCATTCGAGTTGCAGCATAACAACTCAAAAAGAAAATATAAGTTTAATTATCTCGAATGCTCACAAAGTTAAACACATGACGAGTAGGCAAGGCAAAAAAATATGCCTGCCACATGATGCGACAGGCACGACTCGGGGGGAGACGCGGTCATGATGAACCGTCATAGAATATAACCACTGCACGAATAACTTACAACCTTTAAGTTATTACACATCGAAATACTCCATACATATAATATCATGCACTCCGAATTGATGCGAATAAACAAGGGGTAAGCAAACCCTTAAAACTATTTGTCGTCGTAACTCCATATAAATCAAGCAGTTAAAAAAAAGTTCAAAAAAGGTTGGATTGAGTAAAACGAGACCTTATGTTTGTAGTAGAAGATGGCGCGATAACAAACGAAATGAACAAAGCGTCATAATTGACAAAAAGAAAAAAAGTAAAAAAAAGGTTGCATTGGAAATATCAATATCCCATATTGCATCCAGAAACGATAACAAACAAACAAACAAACGGAGAACGACAATGACAACGAGCACAACAAACAACAGCACAAGAGTTCAATTGATGAATGAAAACCCAACCAATGCTTATTACATGTTGGTTACAACATCAGAACTTAACACAACATTCCAAGACCTATATTGTTTCTTTATGAATGTTGCAGCAAACAGAGGCGAAGTATACACAAGCAAATTGAATGAAGAGTCAACAAGAATGGCTTTGCTCCAAATGAATAACGCAGGCGCATTTGATACCAAGTAATTCAACATCAATAATAAACAAACAAAACAAACGGAGTAACATCATGAGCAAGAGCGCACAAATCTCAATCCCACAAGTAGCATCAGACATCTATAATGATGTGGAGTCAACAATGAGTAGACTCGATGCGCAAATAGAACGCGACCTGCTTGACTTGACAAGCAATTACTTGAGCCGCTTCACATGGGCAAGCAAAGACATATATGTTGCATCATTCAACCGCAAGCTCTACAAAGAACTTCGCTCACAACTCAACGAAGCAGACTGCTATCATTACATCGAAGCAATAGACATTGTGATTGAAGAGCAAGAGAAATACACGAGTCGCAGTTACAATGTTCGCAGTGCATCAACATGTATGCTTACAAATGAAGCAAGCACTTGGGAATTCATGCAGCGCCTTGACTTCATCGAAGAACTCAAGCAATACAAGAAACAATACATGAGAGCAACGAAGAGAAATAGTGAGTCAGTATAAGTTTATTCATTCAATACAAACGGAGTTGAAACATGATTACCGAAACAATTACAACAGACAAAGCATGCAAATTAGTATACTCGAAAATTTGCGAGCGATTTGAGCGACATCAAAAGACCGCAGCAAGGTGGTCAAAGAATATCGACAAAGATTACTTAAACAATTATCCAACATACTCACTTGACTTGTTTCAAGAAAAGTACATGATGAAGTTAGTCGAGCAACTATGCGAAGCTATAAGAAACGCACCTGACACGAAAGAAGGTATAGGCGAGGCATTCACAAGAGCAATTGCTTCTTTATCTTTTCAGTTGCGCGATGTTTCGAACTTGCGGAGCAAATCAAGCAACTCAGTATACAACGAGTGCACTACAATTCAATACGCATGTAAAGTAGAGATGGTAGAGTTCATCAAGGCGCTTGCAACATTGCTGAACTCAGACTGCGGAGAAGACGCTATATGTATATTCAATCTTAACACAATGTAACAAACGGAGTAGAGACATGAGACAGTTCGAAAAGTACAAAACAAACTTGGCAATGGTGACAAGCAATCATGATGGTTATGACTACATAACATCATACGGCACAAAGGTTGGAAAGGTTGATTATATCAACCGCACTTGCGAAGTGCTCGGGTATTGGTCAATGACAACAAGCAAGCACATTAACTACGCATGTAGAGAGTTAGGTCTTACTCAAGTCAAAGGAGAAGCGAAATGAGACAAGACAAGAGCATGAGCATCAAAGAGTTTAGAGACATGATAGGACTTGAACATCACGAAGACTGGAATGACTATTTGAAGGCAGTTGTTCTTCATGATGAAGATTGCTACGCATGTTGCGAGCACGAATGTATTACCGAGCCAGACGGTTATTGTGAACATGGCAACCCGAGTGTATTGATTAAGATAGGAATAATGTAATGAAGCAGAGCACACAAGAGTTAACACAAGAACTGCAGTTGTTGGAAATGCGAATGAAGACACTCCAATATGCAATAGGCAAACTTGAAAAGCATGAAGCATACGCATTGCTTGAAGAGTTGTGGGACTTAGAAATTGATAGAGCAAGTTTAGTATTACTTTACAAACAACTTAACTAATAGGAGACGCATCATGAATAACGACCAACTCGATAACGAGCAAATAGTACAAATGCTATTGACTGATTATGAGACAACACTCGAAGATGCCCGCACTATTAAAGCGCAGTTAGACAACTACGAACCCGAGCCAGAAGAGTACGAAGAAAAATATATGGAGATGCTTGACGAGCAAGGCGGTCACTGCCGAGTTGAGGGGCAATTCTTTTTTGCCTCTGACATATTGAAGCACTGCGACCCTACAGCATTCAGATGCTACCTTGCAGATTATGCCGACTCTGAATTTACAAACGACAAAGAGTCCTCGGAAGGTTATGTTGAACTCGATGCGGAGTACACTGACCTGCTTGAAGAGTTAGAAAGTTACAAAGCAAAGTTAAAGCGATACGGTTATGACATCGAAGACCTTGAAGAGGTCGAGTAATTCTTTCACATTTACAAGAGGTTTGCATGGCAACCACACAATCAACAAGCGAAGCAACTGAACTTCGCAATGAGACGCGAGCACTTGCACGAAGAGTGCGGACAAAATTATGGAAGGCATACTACACATCACGACAGTTTGATGCCTTGAGCGAAGCGGAGTCAAAACGACTCGACAAGATATGTGCTGACCTAACAGCATTGCTTACAGAATTGGAGAAGTAAAATGAGCAAAGACACGAGAAGGTATGACTACATGTATAGCACGACTCCACACGAAGTACAAGTTGCTCGCAACGAAGCGGAGTTCTACAAGCAAGAGTGCAGACGCCTGCGCAGAATCATCGATGTAAGTAAGACAGTAATAGGAATAGCAATACTCGGACTCATAACATCATTGCTATTTTTGTTGGAGAAAACATTGAGTCCTTTTTTATCAACCTTATAGGAGACGAGACATGAGAGTATACGAAGAGAATGACCAATTGCCATTGAGCGGACTGACTGTTCTTATCTATGGCGACCCAGGTATCGGCAAGACAACACTTGCTAACACGGCACCCCGACCAGTCATACTTGACTTTGACCGTGGAGCACATCGGAGTAGTTTAAGAAAAAAGGTTTTGCAATTTGTGAACTGGCAAGATGTGATTAACTGCAAGCACACTCTTGCTGATGTTTATGCGGAGTGCGACACTGTTATAGTTGACACCGCAGGAACATTGCTCGACTACATGCAACAATACTTAGTTGAGCAAGACCCGAAGTTAGCAACCAACAGTATTAAGTTGTGGGGTGCTCTGAAAAAGACCTTTGCTGAGTTCTTCAACCCATTAAGACAACTCGGAAAGAATATCATCTTCATTGCTCATGCAAAAGAAAAAGAAGAAGGAGACATTCGCATCAAGCGTCCACTCATTGCGGGCAGTTCTTACGACTTGCTCATGCAATCATGCGACTTAGTTGGTTACTACACGACACAAGGCAACAAGCGCGTGCTAACATTCGACCTAAGCGACACAATTACTGCGAAGAACTGCGCGAGCATTAAGCCAGTTGTCATGGGTGAGGTTGCATCAATGAGTACTGCAATGACTGACATCTTGCAAAGCACCCACAAAAGTTTGCACGCTCAAGAACAAGAGCATCGCGAAGCAATCACAACAGTTGCGCAATGGACAACCTTTGCTGAAACATGCGACCCCGAAACTATCTTTTCTGAACTCGAGCAAGCGAAGTTGAAGAAGTCAGAGAAGACAGCAGTGTGGGCATCGGTAACTGCAGTGATGAAGACACGAGGCTTTGAATGGAACAAAGAGTTAAAAATATTCTTGCCAGACGCAAGTTGGAAAGCGGAGGCGTCATGAAAACAGTCGCAACAAACCGAAAAGTAATAACCAACTTCAACAATGGTTACTACGGCTTGACAGTACTCCAGATTGATGAGCGTCACGAAGTGTCAAGTAAGCATTTGCCACCCGCAACAAAAATGCTTGCTGATGTTCAAAGCAATGACCATTACTATAGGTATGTAGTAAATTACAACATACACTATTTCTTTCGCTCTATCAATGACGAGCAAGCAGAGACATTGCTTAATTACTTGATTGCTCGCATAGGTTCGGAGAAAGTTGTTAGCATTGCTGAAAACTTTACCGAAGAAATGGAGGAAGAATATCATGTGTACTGATTACCTCCCAGAACTTATTTTGCATGTCTCTACCATCTTCATCATGGCAATTGCTTTGTTCGCATTGAAGAGAGGAGACAAGTCATGAGAGTAAGACAAAACAGCCCAGCGTATTCTTTATATCACTACCTCGGTTTTGGTTATGAAGAATTTATCACGGCAAAGTATGATGCAGTCAAGTTGCGTCCGCACTTGCAAGCACTCGCAAGAGAACTAATGATAGAAGAGCGTAAGCAAATTATCGAAGCATTCAAATTTGGTTATGACTGCAGTGGCAAGTGCAATGATGTTGAGACGCTCGCAAATTTATATTGGCAAGTTCGATACAATGGTCAAGAACAATACTTAACTAAGGAGGCATGGTATGCTGAAGATAAGCGCAACTCAACTTGAGTCCTATCGGAGATACTTGCTCGACAAGATTAGTTTGCAACAATTAGTTGACTCATGGACGAAACGAACTGAGCCGTCGCTCAAAATGATAGCAGGCAGTATCTTTCATGCGAAGATACAAGGCATGCAGCATGAGGAAGATGAGCGCATTCAGTTTGACGAGCAAGACATTATTGACGCGAGAGCAAAAGTAGATAATAGGAGTCAGATATTTGAGTATAAACTTCGACTGCCTATCGATACAAAACATGGTGTGGTTATGTTTACAGGAGTTGCTGACCAAATAGTCGGCAATGTAGTGCACGAGTTTAAGACGACTTACAGTTCTTTCAGTTATGACCAGTACTGCGAGTCGATGCAATGGCGAGCTTACTCTTATTTGTTCGGAGTTGAGAAAGTTCAATATCAAGTTTGGACTTTACAAGAGCCGAAAGGTGCAGGCGAGGTTATTCGTGTGAAAGATTACAACTCCATGATGATGTATACCAATACATGCACGGAGCACGAGTTCAAATCAATGCTTGAAAAAGCGGTGGATTTGATGTATATGTTAAACTTGCAACATGAAGAACGCTTACAATATGCGTAATTCTACCATAAACCCCGTTACATTCAACGAAACTATACTTTTTGTGTTCTTATATGGGGCGTCGGGGTTTCGCCCCGTATAAGCAGTTTATGACGGTTTTCAATAATTCGGAGAAAATTATGGCAGACTACATACAAATGGAGCGCGAGCAAATCAAACAGCAACTTGAGGATGCGAATTATCAAATAGAAAAGTTTATTCATTTTGTTGAAAAGCTCAAAAAGTCTCTTTCTTCACTTTCGAAGTGCGAAGGTTTATTATCTCTTAGTATATGTAATGAAGAATATAATAAACCTACGAAAGACAAAAGTGCAAAACGAATGAAAGAAGAAGTTTTGCAACATCGAAGCAAAGTAATTGAATTGACTAAAATGATATTACCGAATGTTAGTCAACTTGAAAAAGAAAGACTTGTAAGCGATACGAGCACAAGCAATGCTTGCATCATGTATAGCAAGTTGGTTAAGTTAGGATATACGGACAAAGCAATTCATCAAGCAGTTTACAATGCTACTCGAGATGTCTTCTGGTCGAAGCAGTTTAGAACACTGATGAAGTTGCACAGAAAAAACAAAGACGAAGTTTACTACATAGATGTTTTCTTGGCAATCAATGCGAAGGCAACAAAAGTTAACATACCAAGAGTGGTGAGGTGAGCATGAATCAGTTAAAGTCAATAGGCAACTTAGGAGACATGATTGCTCCGAAGAGATGGGACGGTTGTGCAGTGGCAAAGCCAAAAAGAAAATTGAGTGAAATGCTACGCGAAGAAAAAGAACTACTGTTCGGTAACAAGAAAAAAGCAAAACGAAATATAACTCACACTCTGCCTCGTGCAGTTAGAAGAGGTAGCAATACAGTTCAGCCTTACAACGAAGCAGAAATAGTCTTAGCATTGGAAACTATTATGAACTACTTACGCAAAACGAAAGTAATAGACCTCAATAGCATACAGGACTTAGACATGATAGAGAACAGATACTGGTTACTATTCGTATGTTATATTGCTTACCAATGTTTTGACTTAAATGCTCAGCATATTGCAGCATACTTCAATATGACAAGAGACATAACTACTCAAACTCATAGGCACTTCAAAAAAGAAACGCAAAACGGAGTGCATGATGAAGAACAATTTTTGAAAGTGTTCGACTACTTCATGCGACTTAACAAAATGGACTATCTATGAGTGTAGCAACAACCTTCAGAGACTACGGTATCACAGGAGTTGACCCGAGTTTACATACGCAGCAACATACGACTTGCCCTGAATGTTCTCACACAAGAAAAAAGCAACATGAAAAATGCTTGAGTGTAAACATTCAAGAAGGCACTTGGTTTTGTCATCATTGTGGTTGGGCGGGCGCATTAAAGCGCGATGCAAAAAAACAAGTTGAGTTGCCCGACTTCGTCAGTTTGCTTGGAGTGCCTAACAAATATCCTAAGCATATACTCGAATACTTCAAGACAAGAGGCATCAGTCAAGCAACTTTGCAATGGCAAGGCATATATGTAGACAACTCTTCACTGGAGTATATTGCTTTCCCATACTTTCATGAAGGCAAAGTTGTAAACATCAAGTACAGGACAATAGATAAACAGTTCTCGCAGACACCAAATGGCTATAGAATTTTTTACAACATCGATGCAGTTAAGTCAGTACGCGAAGTATACATAGTCGAAGGCGAAGTTGACGCGCTGAGTTTTATCGAAGCCGGAATAACTAATGTGCTTAGTGTGCCTGACGGAGCATTGAATGCTGATGCTCGAAATGTAACTGGCAAGATGAAATTTGTAGACAACAGCATTGACTACTTTGACCACATCGATACAATATACTTAGCACTTGATGCTGATGCGAATGGTAGGCGCATGACTGAAGAACTCGCTCGTAGGTTCGGTAAAGATAGGTGCAAGGTTATTGTGTTTCCAGAAGGTTGCAAAGATGCTAATGATGTTTTGACTCAACATGGAGTCGAAGCATTGCATAATTGCAAAGACAATGCCTACGACTTTCCCATAGAAGGCGTGCAGATGCTGAATGAATCAGCACAGTCAGTGATTGATATTTACCGCAACGGGTTCCCGCAAGGCGTGATGACTAATGAGTGGCCGAAGTTTGACCAACTTATCAAATGGTTTCCTGGGCACTTGACTGTAGTTACAGGCATACCCAGCCATGGCAAGTCAAACTTCATAGACAACTTGATAGTTTTTCTTGCTCGACACAATGGTTGGCGCAGTGCAGTCTTCTCGCCTGAGAACCCTATGCCTGAGATGTGGATTATTCGGTTGCTTGAGATAGCAACAGGAGAAACTTTTTTTGGTCAGCAAAGAATAGATGAGTCAAAAATAAAAGGCACGATAGACGCACTGAGTCAGTACTTCTATCTTATCAACCCGACTGACGACTACAGTGTGGAAAGCATACTTGCCATTGCTAAAAGTTTAATAAGGCGAGCGGGCATCAATGTGTTAGTCATTGACCCATGGAACAACCTCGAGGTCAAAATAAAGTCAGGAGAAAACGAAACAACAAATGCTGCGAAGATACTTGTAAAGTTGCGAACATTCGCAAGGCAAACAGGAGTGCATATTGTTTTGATTGCTCACCCCAGAAAGATGCAGAAAGGACTTGATGGCAACTACGAAATACCGACTGCGTATGACATCTCGGGGTCTGCACACTTTTACAATGTAGCAGACAACATCATGAGCATATATCGAGAGTTCTTAAACCAAGACAATGACCATTCAATAACTCATGCTCATGTCCAAAAAGTCAAAACAAAGTATAGCGGACAAATAGGCAGTAGCAAGTTTCAATTCGATAAGCATACTCAACGGTTTACAGAACTGCTATGAAGAACAACTCTGACTTCAAGTTTGACTTAATGGTCGGTCGCACTTACGAAGAGCGCCTTGGACATATATTTGACAACAAAAAAATTGAAGTAAAGACCGACTTCATGGCGCACACTACAGGCAACATCGCAGTCGAGTACATGTGTAGAGGCAAGCCGAGTGGCATTGCTACAACTCATGCAGACTATTATGCTTACATTATACCGCGAGCATCATGCAAAGAAATAGTTTTGCTGATGTCTGTAAGCGAGTTAAAAAAATTGAGTAGATTGTACTACAAACAAGGCAAGATAAAAGCAATGGGAGACAGTAACCAGTCGCTTGCGGTCTTGATACCTTTGGTTAATCTATTCAAGTTGAGTCAAGATGGCGAAGCAAAAGAAGACGAGTGCTGATGTTCAAAAAGAAAGCGATGTTGCTTTTCAAATTTACTGCAATGCCTACAAACTACCCGCATCAACACGGGAGTTTCAATTCATGAAGGGCAGGCGCTTCAGATTTGACTATGCTTTTATTGACAAAAAAATTGCGGTCGAAGTTGAAGGTGGTATATGGATACAAGGCAGACACACCCGAGGTCTCGGTTACTTGAAAGACATGGAAAAATATAACCTTGCTACGCTTGAAGGTTGGCGAGTGCTTCGTTTTACTCCTCAACAACTCAAGCAAGAGCAAACTTATTTGATGTTACTCGAATTATTCAAAAGGAGTTGAGCATGAGTGTAGAGTTAAGAGCAATTTGCATCAGCACGGTACATCGCAAGTCGCTTGGAGTATTGGTATCAAGCATTAGTGCGTATGTTCCAAACGGAGTTGAAGTATACATTGGTTACTGCGGTGCTAAGAATAGTCATAATATGTCGGGTAAGATTTTTTATGACTTGAAAAGCACAGCAACTAATTACGGAGATGCTTACAACTTTGTAGTGCAGGAAGCATTTAAGAAGCATGAGCATGTTATAGTTTGCAATGATGATGTAGTTTTTACTCCGACAACTTACGACAACTTGGTTGAAGATTACAACAAGTTAATCGACGAGGTAGGAGCCGAGTCTCTTGGTTGGGTCGGGTGTCTCACCGACTACGCAATAGGCATGCAAAACATCAGGCGCAATTATGATACTCATGATGAAGACGCAGTGCATAATCTTGGCAACATTCATAATGCTCGAGAGTTTTCAATAGTACAAACTAACTTTATTGCGCCTATATGTGGAGTAGTGAGTCGCAGTAGTTGGGTTGACTACTTGCCTATCAATTACTTTAGTGATAACTTACAGTGTTATGAAATGTCTGCTAATGGCAAGAAGCACTTTATATCAACTGCGTATGTTCACCATGTAGGAAGTCAAACAGTTGGTAGTAGCACAGACGAGTTAAGCAAAGCATGGAACATATTGAAAGCCGACTACCCGCAGTATTACAGTCTACTCAAAGGACAGTAAATGAAGTTTGTAAAAAATACAAAGTACTACACAGGAACAGTTTACGAATGGAACTTGCCAACAGGTAGCACTTGTCCGTTTGCACTCGACTGCAAAGTCACGGTTGATAGGCATACTGGAAAATTTCATAACGAGAGTAACGCCTATAAGTGCTACGCAGCAAACCCAGAAAGGTTTCCAGGAGTGCGCGAGCATAGGTGGAAAAACTTTGAGTCGGTGAGACAAGGCATAAAACCAGTGCTTCCGCGGGACTGCAAGGCAGTAAGGATACATGCCAGCGGAGATTTTTTTAACCAAGCATATTTTGACTTGTGGCTCGAAGTGTGTAGAGACAATCCCGAAGTAGAGTTTTGGGCATACACAAAAAGTTTGCGGTACTGGGTAGCGAGGTTGCATGATATACCAAGCAACTTGCAACTTACTGCAAGTTACGGTGGCAGAGAAGACGGCTTAATATCGGAGCACGGCTTGAAGCACACCATAGTGTATACCGACTTGAAGTCAGTGCCTGAGGGAATGCCAATAGATACTAATGATGACTGCGCTCGAGCCGCATCAATACAGCGCTTCGCGTTACTCGACAACTTCAAAGTCAAAAAAAAAAGTTTGTGAGCAATACAATAGTTAGTATATTGCTCTATATCACTAATCTATAAGGAGATAGGTTTATGAGTTCAGTGTCTGTTACAGG
>Ga0315909_10000965_pt1 | contig 38718 bp, 64 predicted proteins | sample LakEriMetagenome_11_FD_203527 | JGI IMG/M metagenome (GOLD analysis project Ga0315909, IMG submission 203527) | Freshwater fungal communities from buoy surface, Lake Erie, Ohio, United States - Buoy 2 MA125 | ecosystem: Environmental > Aquatic > Freshwater > Lake | place: USA: Lake Erie, Ohio... | reverse complement strand
TTTAAGAAACGTTTTCATATTCTGTTTTATTCGCTCTCTACTTTCTGCAACCTTTTCAGGTGGTATTATCTCATACCTTTCCTTGTTTATGCTTTCAAAATTTATCTTAACTCGTTTACTCATTTCTCGTTGATGTTACTGGTTATTTTTTTGTCAACCATGTTACGGCTTACAATTAAATAAACACTACAGTAAGCAAATAGAAGAATCACAGTTCCCATAACTCCCATCAAAACATATTTGCTCATAGCCATCGCTACAGAAAGAGTTAAAAGTCCTATCAATATCAGTGTTGTTATTAAATGTGTTTTCATTTTTTACCTCCGTTTTTTATTATAAAACATTTACGTTTCCCGTTATTGTTCTTGTTTCTTTTGTTTTTGGGTTTTTTAGTAAGGCAGAACAATCTAAACCTATAAAATCAATTTGGTATGTCACTGTTTTGAAAAATGGCAAATACCAAAACAAAAAACTTCTTTTTTCTTTAATTTGGATTAAATCACCAATTTTACGCCACACTCCTTCGTGTTCAATAAGTCGCGTCATTTGTTCTTCATTGTTTTTCATACCACAAAGATAAGAAGAATATTTGAAATAAAAAAGTAATTTATAATTTTAGTAGTCAGGACAGGAATTGAACCTGTGTTATTGGTTATTACTTTATTTACCAATCATCCTTATCTAGGACCGTCTACCATTCCGCCACCTGACTATTTTGTTATTACACTTTCTAATATGTTAATTCAGTCTTCAATGACCTAAACTTTTCCTCTAACGACGCAGGAGTTTCTTTATTGATATGGTCCAAGGGTCCACTAGGGGTAACGTAAGGACCTTTACCATTTTCATCTCCAACGGTCCAATCAATCTCGTGTTCCACCAAAATCCCATTCGTGTCATAGGTTAATGACTCACTCCTACCATAAAGAATCCCATCAACTGAAGTAGTGTGATGTATATTAATTCTTTTCTGAGTTTGTTTAATTTCCATATTATTTTTTATTTATAAATGGATTGTCCCTATCTTTATCAAATGCTCCAAATAACCCTAAGGTCATAAAGATTACAAAGATAAAACCTAAAACATATCCAATTGTTTCCATACCACAAATATACAAAGAATATTTGAAATAAAAAAGGGGGTAGGGGGATTCGGGAACCGTTTCCGGCATCATTCAATTCATGAACATTGCTTGTTATAAATCTTAACAAGTTGTTTCCCAAATAAATCAACAAGGAAATGATAAAGGCTATCGCTATGTTTCCCTAATGGTATGCCATAATCCTCAACATATCTATAGGCAAGCAAATCACAGGCTTCAGAAACAAAATCACCAGCACTATTAAACTCACAGGGAATCAACTCATCTTCAACAAGGCTCTTCATATCATCTTCCATTCTATCAAAGTTCAACCTCCTACGAGAAGTGGTAGATAATTGTTCCATCAATGCGGTTCTATACTGTGATTCGGTGATAATGTATTTCATACAATCATAAATACCCCCACACACTTATTTAATTTCGAGGTCAATAACTTTATTATTCATTGTTTCCCAATGTGATACAACCTTTGTTCTAATCAAATACTTTATAAAGGGAATTACCTCAGTAACCCTTTTGTAATAATCGGTGGGAAAACCATGACTAAAATCATACGTCTGAATAAACCATTCAGATACATCACGAGTCATCCTATTCAAATACCCTTCCACATGTTGTGAAACAAGATAATATGGATGGTCTATTAACCTTTGGGTTATGTAATCATCTATCTGAATAGCTCTTCTCTTTATAAATGGTGGTATAATCATATTACAAACCTATCTTCCAATAATTTAGTTACCCGTTTAATATGTCCAAAATGAACACCCCTATCTCCACCCATACGTTCTCTCATTTTCTTTTTAACATACATCTTCTCAATTTTGTCTGTATATACACGATACTCCGACATCATCTGAGTTAAGGTCTTTGTTTCCATATTACAAAGATAATCATTCCCCCAAAATTTTCCAAAAATTTTATTTTAAGATTTATTAAACTTGATATGTACATCATTAATGATGTCATTCCCCTTAACCATATACTTGGTTAACTTTGTAACCGTATTACGAATATCGTATATGTTAAAGTCTAAGTCAAAATCTTCAATGTTTAAATATAATTCAATAGTATACTTACATACATCATCCTCACAATTGTCAATAACTTTGACACTTGTTATTTGCGGAACTTTCTTAGCCAACAATGCTGTAACAATTTTCTCAATACCCCTTGAAGTTTCATTACTCATATACGATATAAATACCCATTTTTTCAAAAATTTTATTTTACAAATTGGGGTCCACTTGAATTGGGGGGTCTTTTTTTAAGAACTCCAAATGAATACCCTTGTCTTCCCCCATTCTTGCTCTTTTAAGAACAATTTCGAGTTTTTCCTTATACTCGTCAGGATAATCATAATGACCAAAAAATTCAGTTTCCATTTTTTCAAAAATTTTCCAGAAAATTCTTTTTTACAAATTGACCCCTTCTTGAATTAGGGGGTCTTGTTCTGGGAAAACAACTAAATGAATCCCCTCGTCTCCCCCCATCTTATCTCTTTCATAAAGAATATTAAAATTTTTTATAACTTTTCTATATACATCATCATGTATATTAAGACCGTCTGTATAATTGAATGAAATTTTATCTTCAGGTTCCATCTCACAAAGGTACAACAAAAAACCCACACTACCAAATAGTATGGGTTATTAAGTTATTGAGAGTGGGGGTTATTGTTAGACGTGGTATCTACCAAAATCAATTGCTCCTTGTAATAGTTGAACTATATTTCCATAGTCGTCAATTGGTAATGTAATTCCCATCCTTCCTTTAACTTTCTCTAAATAATTAATTCGTTTTCCTGATGGGAGAATAACAAAAATTAATAGTATTATATTATTTGGTTGTTCTGAAGATTTTACTCCTACCATAACATCAAATCTTTTATTTTTTAGAACGTACACATCCACACCATCTTTAGTATTTACATACTGAAAATTGTTTTCTACGGTAAAAAAATTACTCAATAATTTTTTATTAGTATCTTCTTCGTTTTCTTGGATAACGAGTTTAACAATTCTTGTTAAATCGGATTCTGTTAATTTGTTCATATTCAATAAATATACAACCACAATTAAAGTGGGAAAATCTTAAGACTTAAGATTAAATAAAACTCTATTTTCATTAGCTGAAAACAAAGATGGTAAATCATTTAAATTTTTTAAAGAATAAGTATTTAGTGATTGGTCCTCATATCTGTTTAGATGTCTTGTATGAGCAAAGAAACGACCTTTAGTATTTTTATATAAGTACATCACATAGGTTCCGTAGTCCGTATCCATATAAATGGCAATTCTTGGAAATCTTGAAAATTCCGAATCCTCCCTTTTTATTTTAATCTCATCAGTTGAATTTAGATTTGAAACAAACCCCTCTATCATACTAATGTCTTTATTAGAAAAAGGTATCAAATCATTTGGTATATTTCTAACCTTGATAGATTCATACCCCTCAGATAGTGAACCATACTTGGACATAAATTCTCTATTCACCAAATCATTAACCTCATCTATCATTTTTTGTCTTACTGTGGAAATCTCATCTAAACTTCTACCTTGAAGTTGTTCACAATATAACTCAGCATAGTTGTTTGAATATAACATATATGCATCATCACAATCTATCTTATCGTAGTTTTTAACTATTTTTGTTAAAAGGTCTATGTAACGTTCTAATTGAACAACCCTTGTATTCTCACTAATAAGTTTCTTGTATTGAGTTTCGCTAATAATGTATTTCATATTCAATAAATATATGGACCCCCTTTTCCCTAAAAAATTTCCAGAAAATTTCATCGTTAGTATTGTACCCCCAAAAACACCTGTCAATATGTCATAATGGGGGGGATACGGGAGGGGGGACCCCCACGCAGGGGGGTAAAGGGGGTATGCCACGGGGGTATAGTGTGGATAACTTGTCTCCCCCTCCCTGTGTGTCATAGTGTCATGTGGATAACTTAGTTAACCCCACACCATCCAAGACATACCTTACCAAAGGTCACCTTCTTAATGAATAAACATATTGACTTTCTCATGACAATAAATATAGTGGGGGGTTTGGTAGTGTCAAGTATATTAACTATCTTTGTATTATGGTTCAGTCATATACTAACCATGGGCGTGGGGGCTTACGTGGTCACGGGAGAGTATACTCCAACCTGCCTTATATTTTTTTATAAGGGGTTTGGAATTGTCAAAGGTATGTTGTACCTTTGTATTGTTATGATGATGAAGTTGATTAATTCCCCCACTCAGATTAGAAGACTTAATAAGATTATGAAGGGTAAGATTGTTGACTGTTCTGTGAAGTCTTTCATGTATGAATCCCTTAAGGGTTACTACTCATTACATGTTAACAAGGGGAACGACTATACACCCCCATCATTGTATCTTAAGTTTAATATCACTGAGTGTTTATATAACAGACATTATGGTGATGATACAACTTACCCCATATACAGAGGTCATCGTAGAGTTAGGACCATTAACACATCCATCATATGGAGTGTCACCCATGATGGTTGTAAGATATTCCTTAAACACTTTGGTATTAAGTACTATGAACTTGATAAGACTAAGATTGTTTGGCCCACTCAGAAATAGTCTCATAAGCTATTGATGATAGAGTTGTTCTTGTCACATTGAAATCCCCCTCACTAAGGTGGAAGTGTTTGTGTAGTAATTCATGTAGTGGTCTTAAATCACAATCCACCATCATCCATACATTCTGACTAAGGGGTTTATTTGTAAATCCTTTCTTCCCCTTCTCAAACCATACTATTGCCTCAGGTAAACTATTCCCCCTGTTTGGAACGAACCTAAGTATAATCCCCTTGGATGATTCATCTACTTGGGGGGTATAATATTTCTGTACAATTAAACGTATGTTATGGTCCGTCACATTGGATGGTCCTATTGGTCTGTCATATATCGGTTGGTCCTCACTCATATTGTTGATAAATATAATGTTATCCACACTTTTGTCCATACTGACACCCTGTCATGTGGATAAAAAAAATTGGGTTTGTGGATAACTTTGGGGGTAAAAATTTGGTTTTGTCAAAATGTCAGTCCCCTCTTTCGCATGGGGATAATGCCTTGACGGGTTTTTAGTTCCCCCACTTTCTACCACCGAGATGGTAATACTGTAGTAACATTCCCCCTGTTAGTAGTACCAGCAAGGATTATGTAAAAAATATCCCCCTGACAATAGCGTAAAGACCACTTTTTTATATAGTGTTAAACCCCAGAGAATAATAGTTGTTATGGTCTACGAGGGCGGGAGACCATTTATGGTCCTTTAATCCCCCTTCAACGAGGGATGAAGTCCTTTTCTAAGATGACAACTAATGGACAACTTAAGTAGGGTAATCTATTCCTGTCCCCTTAGTTCTATGGATAATATAGTATGTTAATTATATGTGGGAGAAAGTGGGAGTTATATTTTATATCTATCTAATCAGGTGAAACCTGACAATTATGATATACTTAATAACTCCTTCAGTTCCCCCCACAATCTATGTCTACTCTATATGTCTCTACATATAATCTCTCATGTATCTTAATGATTATATCTTACTACATATAATATCAGACAACTATATAACATCTCATAGTATCCATCTCCTTTAGTGGGGGACAAACTACAAGTGGGGGTTCTTGTGGTGGGGGAATTAGTTTTCCGTAATGGCCGTTACGGTAATCGGTGTTACCATAGGTTCTAAGAAATTACATAAGTCATTAAGATATTTTATACACTCAGGGTCTTTCATACTACAGTCTATAAGTTCTATCCTCTTAGGGTCTTCTAAATACCATTGTGCAAGTTTAAGTGACTTAACTGTAGTATCATATACATCACCAAACTCATGGTCATCATTGTACCATCCTGTTTGGGTTTTATACTTAGTAAACTCTATAGAGAAGTTTAGATTTGAACCATCTTTATAATGTTCAGGAACGTAATGAATATATACACCATTATCTTCTAATGTCTTAAGGGAACTTAATACAAGGTTATCATATATCTCACCCATTATCTCTCTTGTAAGATGTCCTGCAGTCTTGGTATTGTCATTTGCCCATCTTATGATAATGTCTTCTACCTTGGAATATAATTTTGTGTTCATAGTATTAATAGTAATTAATTCCCCCCGTATAATCAATATAAGGTTGTGGACTTATAATGGTATGTTATTAGGTATGAACCTTATATACGCATTTATCCGTATATATACGAATGAATATACGATTGGTTTATAGTTGTTAGTTTACTATAAACAGAATAAAGTAAAAGTGTGAACGAATGTGTGGAACGGAGTGACACACCATGAGTGAATAGTTTTACTTTATGATGTGTAGCAATATTTACTATTATGTCTAATGCTGATTTATCTGAATATATCCCGAAATTTGTACTATCTAATTATGATATGAATGTGGATGTACGAATTAAAAACGCTCCTAATAATAATAAAACTTTTATTTATACATGGATTATTTTTACACCAAAAAAGATTAATTCTTTAACACCTCATGAGACAAACTTTTTTGCTAAGTACGATTGGATTCATCCTAAGAATGGTAAAGAAGAACTTTCCTACGATGATGCCATTTATATTAGAAAAGATGATATGCCGATTATAAAATATGTTACAGGCGAATATTACTTAGATGAATTCTGTGAGAAGATGGCTAAAGACTTAACATTACAAACCATTGAGAAAATCAAATCAGGTGAAGAACTTCCGAAAATACCATTAGGTGATTTAGTTTACTTTAACTACGGTAAAAATAAGTTTTGATTAGGTCTCTGATGCCGGGGACTGATTATCCCCCTACCCCTTTTTATTGTATTTACTTTTACCTATATTTATAGTTATGGAAACATCCACCGAAATGATTGAAAGAGTATTAGAACACTTGGTTTCACCTAAGTGGAATGGTATTGTGGAATATAAGATTGAACCTTCTACGCACGATGATACAGGTGTTTTATACTACATGATAGATGTTATATTTGATATTGATACATATTGGGAAACACTTTACTCACGTGAGTATGGACATTCAAGTGAAATGGATGAGGATATTTCAGATAATGTTAGAACTGCCGTGAAGTATTTGGGTATCAATAATGTGATTGTGGAAATATATGTTAGAAATGAACATGGATTTGATATTAATTGAATTCATTACGGACAAACATATTGATGCATAAGACGTAATTTCTCACCGTATTTGTCTCTAGCATATTTATCCATCATCTTAGACGCTTCCCCCCACTCAGGTGAACTACTTTTAACATCACTAAAGTAATCCCAATATATTGTATCTAATGTTTTAGAAATTGTTGCCTCGATAAATTCATCCTCATCAATTTCACATATAGAATATTGGACATTGACTTCATCTGCAGATACAAAGATTAACTCATCAACATTACGTATTCTTCTTTGTACGGCAGATAAAAAATTGGATTCATTTAACCCCATCATTTCTTGTATTCTATTTACCTGTTCCTGTAAGTTCATTTCTTCTTCTTTACACAGTTAGGGTATCTTTTACCGAACATTGTCTTCATACCTTTTTGAGTATAACCCGCCCAACATCTTTCAGTTAATTCCCCCTCTTTCATCTCTTGAGTTTTCTTTTTAGATTGTTCTTTCTTAGACTCAATATATTCAAATGCAGTCTTTAATCTTTTCTTAACTTCAGGGTCTTTAGCTCTTTCTAAAGCAACTCTTAATCTTTGATGAATCAGATTAATAATCTGAGATTGTCTGGCATGTGACTTTGATTTGAAACTTTCTTTATTTAAGGTGTCAATAATATCTTGTTTTGTTCTGAACTTTACAGATACAGTATCACTTGGGTTTTCATCAGTATATAATCTTCTGTCAGAACCTTCAGGTTTTTTACCTGTACCAACTTTTGGGTCTGCCTCATCTACCATCTCTCGGTTGTACGGTCTGAATCTTAAAGGATTACTCTTGATTGCACTTTTGGGAAATCTTAAACCACTCCCTTGTTTTCTTGCGTTTTTTAATGTTCTCGCATATTCATCAAGTTCATCATTGTTTTCTTCCGTTTGAATTTCTTTAAGTCTATTCTTTGGCATTGATTTGATGATTGAGAAGTTATACCCCCAAGTATTTCCCTCATCACCAATACTCAGTATCCTTAACGGACGACTATTTATTGTACCTGAGAATGTATCTTCAGGATATTCATTAATACTATCCAATTTATTTTTTACCTCATCCCAATCAACGTCAACCCAATGACCATACTTTGTTATCATTTCATCAAATGACTTAAAACCTTCGGCAAATCCACGCCAATCTCTATTTCCATAAGGTTTATCGTGTTTAACAAAAATATACGCTTCACCTGTTGAATTTCTTTCCTCTTCTTCAGCGTCTCTTTGTCTCTTCTCAAAATATTGAGTTAGTTCTTCAGTATAGTTGTCTTTTATATACTCTTTAATCTCATCCCAAACTTTATAATATTCTATATCATCATCTTCAAACTCGTGTGGCATAACTTCATACAACACTTGTCTGATTGTTGTTGTTATACTATCTTCTATTGGTTGATTTTTTTTGAAATTATTTATCTTGTATTGGTTTAATATCTTTTCAATATCCCCAAATTTTAACCTACGTCTTATTGACGGTGTAAGTTCCTCTCTTAATATTCTTCTAATCAAATCTTTCATAATTAATAAAACGTCTTTACTCCCATGTATTTTGATAAATTGTATTTATCTATTATCTGTTTGAAGATTTGTTGTCTATATCTTTTACCTAATGTGTTTCTTTTATTAATGAAATGATGACCAAATCCATAATCACCACTTGAACCCACAACTTTATAATAACGTTGATTATGAAGTCTGTTTGGTTCCAATCTAGTATGAATTGAATATTCACCCCCGTTTTTTGAACCAAAAATGAATTTCCCCAAGTAATATTCGTCATTAGGATGAGTAGTATCTTGTATTCCAAGTTGTTTAACTAATGCCTCATGTAAATATAAATTCAATCCGTCTGTTGACATGTAAGCTATTGGTGTTATTGTATCTTCACTGAACTTAATTAGGTCACCATCATAAACAATATCTATTATATTATTAAGTCCACCCATAACTCTGGCAGCAGTTTCTAATCCTGATTTTTTTATCAGGGATTTAATGGCATCTTTTTTAGATTCAGTTTGTTCTCTTAATATTTTTCTAATTAAATCTTTCATATTAACAATAATGCTCATCTTTAATATCCTTAATTATATCACCGCCAGTAAATTTATCGGAATACCTATTGTTAAAATAATCAATTATTACCTTAATAATTTCTTTTTTAGACAAACCAAAAGACCTTCCATATTGTGTTAATCGTTTCCAATCACCACAATTTGCAACCCAAAGATTCCCCCACCTATTCTTATGAAAAGATTCAAGTTTACTATCAGGTTGGTACCACCTGACATAACCTTCACCATTATTTACAACAACAAAGTCTTTTAATACTTTATCAAAGAAATGACTTAAGACATTGTAGTGATTGTCCTCGGTCATTAAATTGGAAAGTTGACTCTCCGTGATAATAATTTTCATATCTATAAATATAACTACATAGATTTAAGGATTACTTCCAACATCTGAATTTTATCCTTATCTTCTTTTGTCTTCCTTGGTTTACTCTTGAGGTAACCAATCGCGTCCATTATTTCTTTTTGTTTACCGTTAACCACAGGTGCTGTTTCTTTTACAGTTGCAGGTTTTCTTACACTTTTAGTCTTAGTTACGGTTGTCTTTGGTTTCTCATTATATAGGACATCCATCAACATTTTGGCTTTCCTTTCATCTTTGGTGATTGCTAGTATCAACAGGTATGTAAGTATCTTATCCATATAACAAAGATAATGAAAAACCCCCACGTTTCCATGAGGGTCTCAGACTTTATTAATCTAATGAATTTGGTAAATAAAGTAATGTAGGATTTTTCTTTTGAATATCAGGAACATCACCTTGTAAAGACATAATCTTATTAAATGACATAACATCAAATCGTTTAGTAATTAAATGATATCCGTTTTTAGTTGGGATTACCTTGATTACTTTTGGGTCATAGTCATAAGTTACTTGTACAGAACCATCTGACTTATGTAAATGAGTTTCATTTATTATGTCTAAAGGTTTACAACTATTATTAATGAGTTTCATAATTCTCATTAATACGTTTTCGTCTTTCATGTCAACATCAACAATCCAACGTTTCTCTTGAGTTTTGATTTGTCCCACCACTGAATCAAACAAACCGTTTTGATTGTGTTGTCCGTTTTGTATACGTTGAGCAAGTTCAACCATCATATTCAAAGAAACATCCCTATGGTTTTGTTTTTGAACGTGAATATATGCACGTGCCTTAAACATTTCACAGAGTTGTTTAATCTCATCATATCTTTTTTCAAGGTGTTCAATACTTTTAATACAATAAGTCTTGATGGTCCTAACTGATTGGTGGTTGTCTTTCTCACCTTCAGGTTGGTCTTTCTTTCTTTTAAAAACATAAAGCATATAGAAGTCACCTTCTTTATCAAAGTTCAAAAGTAGTTTTATTAGTTCTAAATTGTCTATCACACCACAAAGATACTAAAAACTCTTTACACTATCTCAACAAACATCTCTGTTATAGGTAATTTTTCCTGAAGTGCCTTCCAAAAAGCTTTATGGTAATCACCATATAATTGTTTTTTTATTCCAACATAAAGTGTAAATTCAGGATAAGAAATACCTCTTGGTCTAATTGATATTTCCTCAAGCTCTGGCAAATTTGTTTCAGTTTCAATCCAATATTCCATTTCAACCTCGTCCCACTTATCATAAATTATTTTTTCCATCATTTTGATAAAATCATCCTGTTTATCAATTACAAAGGTTGTTAAAAGTTCATAAGAATCAGTGCCAATATACTTAACGCTATCAGATATAATGTCTTCAACCTCAATCATAAAATCATAGTATTCTTCACTATATTCATCAGTAACATTGTTGAACTTAAATGGGTCAACGTGAACGTTTACTACGTATTTACGCCAAGATGGATATCCCGCAGTTTTGTATTGAGCTTCTGAAATAGGCGTAACATCAATTTTAATATTTCTCTTATCAAATAATAATTTTGATAATAATTTTTCAATTTGATTCGCCTTTTGTTTACGGTCCATTGTTATTAAATATCACTTAAAATAATAATATACTATATTTATTAGTATGCATCAATCAGATAAAATGTTGGCAGTTAAAAAACTGTTAGATAAATTAATCAAACCAAAACATCCAAACATAATTAGAATTGATGTTCGTGCTTATGATACCGACAGAATAGGTTCAATTCCACATGTTTATGTTTATTTAAAAGACCATGATGATGAAGATGAACTTAACATAGATTGGGAAATTAAGGATGTTTTAAGATATCTCTCAATTAAAAATCACATGATAAGATTCACACTTGGTGATGATGATTCAGCCTCCCTGTAATTAGGGTGTTTTAGGACCGTTACCGTTTCGGTAACAGAAAAAAGAGGAATTCGCTACTCCTCTTTTTTTATTTTGATACGCAATGATACGCAAATATACGAAAGTGATACGTTAGATGTAAATATTATATTTGGATTCTATTGTATAGTAATAATGATTTTGTTTGAGATATTGAAGTGTTGGATGTGGGTCAAAATATGGTAAAAATGTTCCATTTTCATTCTTAAAGATACAACAATGTGGTTTTCCTCGTTGGGAAGCACCTCTCATTATTACATATTCTTCTTTTGTTACATCATCTAATGAATGTTTTTTAATACATTTTTGATGTTTTAAGTCTAACCATAAATTCATAACTTTAAACCACGCATGGTCCTCAGTTGTTTTGTCTTTTTCATCTAACCCATAAAATGTGTAGACATTAGGAACTTCATCAATTGGTTCATCCAACAATGAAGCAACACAGGCAATTAAACAATTACCATATGTAAGTCTTGTACCATCTGCATAAAACAGAGAGTATTTTGTTTGGTTTGTAAGTTTCATTATTTTTCTTTAATAAATTTGTAATCAAAATCAACATCTAAGTTGAATGATTTTAATAGTGGTCGTATTTTTTTTCTGATAGAATCTTCAAAATCTTCGGACCAAACCCAATCAGGAACATCATGATAATTAACACTTTCCCAAGTATCGTCATCTTCATCACCAATCATCAATCTATTAACTAACAAATAAATTGTTCCTTCATATCTTTGAGGTTCATCATCCTCTTCCATATCCGTTTTCCAAAAATAAGTATCTTTTTCATCAAAACTATATTCAATGTAAACATCCACTCGTTCATTATCATCATATGGTGTTGAAAACCAAGTTTCAAATGTTGAGTTGTCAGGAATGTATTTTTTTAATAATGAGTTAACTACTTGAGTTATTTTGTCCTCATGCAATGGTTGGGTCTCCTCTCTTAATATTTGAAGAATTAGTTGTCTCATCAATAATAAATAGTTGTTAATTAAAAAACCCCCACGATTAAGTGAGGGTTTCTATTACCTTGTGATTTTTGTTTTTAGTCAATTACAATTGCTCTTAGTCCGTTTGACCTAAGAGAATCTGTTTGTATGTAAATTAGTTTATTTTCATTCTTCTTTAGAAAATTATCTAAAGTTTCTCTATAAGTTACCATCGTATAAAGTTTAGTACCAATACTTACATTATTGTCCGTTGTGTAGTGAATCTCAGTTTTAGTTCTTACCACTTGATTTCCGCACTGAGGACAAAACTTATAGTTGTCTTTAACTTTGGTGCCACATCCACTACATTTTTTAATTAAATCTTTTGTAGTAATATTTTTTGCACTGAATGGTAATATTTTCCATTCTTTTGTCCAACTAACATATGTATTAAACATTTCGTAACTTGTTCCAAATTCTTGGTTACTTTCACCACCCTTTTCAACTCTTCCTGTTTCAATTTTTACGTCAGAAGTGTTTGTGGTTCCTACGATATTTGAATTTCCAAGAGTTGTTGTAGTAAAAACATTTGGACTTCCATTTACAGTCCCACTATTATATAATAGTGGTTGGTTACTTAAATATGTATATCCCCCAAGATGACCAAAGTTAGTGAAAAGCATTTTACTGAAAAATTCAACGGTAACCAATCCGTTATTCTCAATAGCCTTCTGATTAGTTTTACTATCTGAAACTTCATAGGTCTCAAATAAAAACTTTCGGTCTTCGTCCAAGTATCTTTCTAAAAAGATTCTCTGGCCAGGTTTTAATACAACACCTGAACTTGAAATGCGTTTACCATTCAAGTTGATTTTTGCTAAAATACTGTCGTTTGTGGGATTATGGAGTTCAATCTCAAACTCCGTTCTGTCGTGTAGATACACATTTTTACCGTTCTGTTTTTGTCTTTGCTTTCTAACGGTAATAAAAGCCGTTGGTTCCTCAGAACCAAAATTGTAGTTTTGTTGATACATTTTCTTTTTCCTTATTTTTGGTTTATTTGAACTCCACTTCGTTGGGTGTTTATTCCAACTCAACCGACTCTTTGTTCGGGTGGACCTCAATCACAAGGTGTATTGATAATTATATTCAATAATTGTTTTGTGTAAATAAAAAACCCCCACAATTAGTGAGGGTTTTTTTATTATAACTCTGAATAATACTTAACCAAGATATGTGCACTTTTATAATTTGTTGCCAGTGGAATGTCATGTACATCACACAACCTCAATAACATCTGAACATCAGGTTCATGTGGATGTCTATCCAATGGGTCTCTGAAGAATATCACACCTTCAAGTTCACCTTTGGCAACTAAGGAACCTATTTCAGCATCACCGCCCATTGGTCCCGAATTAACTGTTTGAACCTTTTCAACACCTGCGTGTTTAATTCTTTTACCTGTTGTTCCTGTGGCAACAATCTCCACATCATGTCGGTTAAAGAACTCTAAACGTTTCATTACAAAGGCGACCATGTCAGCCTTTTTTCCATCGTGAGCAATAAGTGCAAATTTCATGTATAAGGTTATTGATTAATCAACAACTTCAGTATTCATTTCAATATCTTCATTAGGGTCAATACCTAATTTTAAAAATGTACCTTCAGCAATGTCTTCCTCACAAGGTGCAATATGTACTTGATTAGCTTGTTTAAAAACAATTACTTTATTTACATCTTCTTGACCTTCAATTTTTGTTAAATCATTTAAATCTATAACAACACCTTCATCTTCATTAAACATGTATCCCAAGGTTTTTGCAAAAATCATTGATGCTTTAAACCAATCTTGTTGTGTTGGTTGATTTTGTTCTTCATTAATGTCTACGTTATTTTCCATAAAGGTAATTATATCATTTTAAAATTTATTTATCAAGTTTAAATACTTATATTATAGTATGAATTTATTTGAAGAGTCTGCCAGAATTAAAAATTTAATGAAAATTGATGAACAAACATCATTGGATACATTTTTACAAGAGTTTATATCAGGTAATTTTGATAAATTGAAAGAGTTTTTATCAAGTAATTCTGAGTTTACAGACAAGTTAAAAACTATACTTCACACAGATTCATTGGAATCTACTGAACAATCATTATTAACCGCAAACAAAACAAATCTTATGAAAGGTATGACTGATGCTAAATTGGCAAAAGATATGGACCTATATAAGTTTCTTGATGTGTTCTTGAAAAATGCAAAAAATATATCTTAAAAGTTTAATTCTTTCTCAATATCAACCAACTTGGGAAGGACTCTGTCTTTGTCTGACAATATTAATTCATTAACATCTACACCCCAATCTATATTAAGTTCAGGGTCATTATATATGATACCACCATCTGATGATGGCATATATAATTCATCACATTTGTAATGGAACACTGCAACATCTGAAAGTGTAACAAATCCATGAGCAAATCCTTTTGGAACCAACATCATTTTCATATTGTCTTCAGATAATTTAATACCAAACCATTGTTTGTATGTGTCAGATGATTTTCTAAGGTCAACAACAACATCATATACTTCACCTACAACACATCTAACAAGTTTTGCTTGTGGTGCTGTCTTTTGAAAGTGAAGTCCTCTTAAAACACCTTTAACGCTGATTGATTGATTGTCTTGTAAAAAGTTTGTATAGATACCTTGTTCCCTAAAAAAACGTTGGTTATAACTTTCAAAAAAATATCCTCTATTATCTTCATAAACTGTAGGACTAAAGACATATAAATCTTTAATTGGTGTTGTTTCTATGTTCATATTAGTTTGATAAAGGTGCTTTAATTGTTGGATGTGATTGATAATCTATAAGGTAAAAATCATCAGGAACAAAGTCTGTTAAATTTTTATCATATTCACCCTCTCTATAGTCCATACCTAATTTAGGTAACTCAAACGGCTCTCTTGTTCTTTTTGGAGTTGGTACATAATATTCGTTATCAAAATCAGGTAAATTGTTAGGGTCAAAATACCTCTCCATACCAGTTTCATAATTGTTATTGAACCATTTATTGTATCTTTCTTCGTCAGTTAAATCTCTACCGATTTGCTCTTTAGCTTGTTCAATATGATTCAGATATAAATGAACATCTCCTAAGTTACCAATTAATTCATCAGGTACCATATTAACTTCTTTAGCAATGATTTCAAGTAATAATCCGTAAGACGCAATATTGAATGGTAAACCTAAGAATGTATCTACTGAACGTTGATTCCACATTAAAGAGATTGCTCGTTTAGGGATATGTTCGTAGTAATTATCTATCGTATAATGAACTTCATCATACTTATCATCAGGAGACATCATAGGTCTCATTGCAATAATAAAGTTTTTCTTTTCTGATTCCGATAATAAATTGTATCTTTCATCACTACTCAACTCTCTTGTATAAACTTGAAATCCATAATGACAAGGTGGAAGTACCATTTGGTCTAATTCACCTACATTCCAAGCATTAACCATTAAACGTCTTGAGTCTGGATTTGTTTTAAGGTCGTTGATTAGGTTTTGGATTTGGTCTATTTTTTTAGTAAATGTGAGGTATCTTTTATTTTCATCTATATACCATTTTTCCCAACTTCTCCACTGTTTACCATAGATTGGACCTAATTCACCCCACGTCTTAGCAAACTCATCATCTGTTTTGATTTTGTTGATGAATTCTTCCTGAGTCATCTTTCTCACTTCAATGTTACTACCTTCATATTGAAATGTTTTTTCAACATCAGGGTAAGTTTTACAATAGTTTTTATAAGCATCACCATTCCAAATATGACAGTTATTATCAACAAGGTACTTGATGTTTGTATCACCACGAAGGAACCATAGTAATTCAGTTACCATAGTCTTCCAAGTCATTTTCTTGGTTGTGAGTAATGGAAATCCCTCTGACATATTATGACGGATTGTATAACCAAAGATTGATTTGGTTCCTGTACCAGTTCGGTCTTTCTTTTCAACTCCGTAATCAATAATATCTTGAAGGAGTTGTTGATATTGTTTGTCTAATTTATTCATGTCCAAATGTTTGAATTTTTGCATCAACCTCTTTTAATTCAGTCCAAGTACCCATGTATGTTACCGCTCTAACTTTTCGGTTGTCAATCCACACATATTCTTGACCATCTTTAATCCTTGGTTTATCCATAACTAATCCATGGTATTTGAATCCTTTGTCTTTCAACCATTGTTCGGTAACTTCTCTATCCTTTCCTTCCCTTGCGGTAAAAAATGTAATTACATTACCTTCATCATACCATTTATTAATGATAACTAATGCTGGCTCAAAATGATTCGCTGCTGGATACAAGTGACTTTCTTCATTTTTAATGTCGTCACAGATTGTTCCATCAATGTCAATTAGAAATACTTTGTTCATATAATTCGGTCTCCTCTTCGTGTTGTCTTTTTAATTCAATATATGCCAATTCAGCACATTCAGTACTACTCAAATCAGGGTGTCTTTTACGACACTCATCAACTTTATCATGCATAGAATTGTATTTTCCAATTTGTGCTGATAACATGTAAAGTTCTTCAATCCATTCTTCGTTTGTCATATTAACCAATTGTCTTTTTTTTCGTTCCTAATAAATTTAATTATTATCGGACCTGGTACTAAACATAAGAAAAAAATAACAATTTTATCTACTATTTTTTTCATTTTACGATTTTTTTTTGAAATTTGAAATTGCGTGTCCAACCAATGTTCCTGACATAAAACAACATAAAATAGATAACAAAAAATTAGACATGTTAAATGAAACCAACAAACATGCAATCGTAAATAATAAAAAAGTGAACCTATTCAAAAAATCAGTTAGGTTCACTTTTTTTTTACCATTTCTTTGATTTCCGATAATACTCCAAGTAAAATAAAACCCAAAAATAATGTTAAAAATGGGTGTTCACTCATTACATCAAACGCTTCTCTCATTTCAATAAAATTAACCTTGTTGAGTTTGAGCTTCTTTTAACTTGATAGCCTCAGCAATCATGTTTTCATTACTACCACCATACTTACATGAGCATGTTGGTTTACCGTGTTGTTTCAAAATTTCTTTTGCTTCTTCTAAGTTCATAATAAAATAAGTATAATCCTTTTTTGTTTTTAAATCAATCTTTTTTCGTGATGGTCTTTTGGAAGTGTTAGTTTAGCGATTGGTCTGTTTTTCAATAATGAAATAACTTCTTCAACGTTAATTGGGTAAAGGTTATTACCGTCACATCCAACATCCATAGCACGACCTTCAGCTATTCTCAAATGAGGTGGTAAGTGAACGTGACCATGTAAATGCATTACATTCGCGTTCATACCGTCCCAAGAACAAATTGGATAGTGCATACATGCAAAACTATATTTACGAATTTCTTTTCCATTAGGAATACGTAAGTCAAGATGGATATAATCACTACAGGTTGTAAAAATTTCTTGGATATCACCTTTGTTTCTACGAATATGATGGTCGTGGTTTCCGTGAACCAAGTGAATGTTCTTACAAATAAGTCTGTTTCTGAACTCTTGGATGTTTTCAAATCCACCAAAACTGAAATCACCTAAGTGAATCAAGATATCATTTTCACCAACGGTCTCATTGATTCTATTAACCAAAGTGTCGTTCATATGTTCAAGTGATTTGAAATCTCTTGTAACAGAATCTGAATCAGTCCATTTTGTAGTTGCCCTACAAATATTAGAGTGTCCGTAGTGAGTATCACTAGTAAAAAATAAACGTTGGCCTTTTTCTAATACAATTTTCATGATTTAATGTTGTAAGTATATTGATAATAAAATAACTCCAATGAAATAACAAACCCAAAAATATAATGGTATAAATTTCTTTTGAAGTTTCATATCACAAAGATAAACAAAAAACCCGAGACTTTCATCTCGGGTCTTATTTTTTATTTACTTGTTTTTAATACTTTTCGTGTTGTTCCGTCATTGTATTGATAAATCAAGATTTCGTTTTCTCTAATATGATATACAGGACGACCCATCATGTCATACGTACCAATTAATTTAGGTTTACTTTTAATAACTTCGTCAACACCTGACGTTGGGTCACAACTTACAGTTACAAAATTAGAATAAGTAGTATCACATCCACCACATTTATTTTTAGCTACGACATATAATTTATACTTACCTGTATCAGCAAATGTTTTAGTAAAAGTTCTTGTTCTAAATGTGTCAATCCATCTTCCATCTTTATAACTATAAATGTAAGTTGTATAACTAATACAAGTATCAATTGAACCTAATTCAAATCTATAAAATTTACATGGTAGTGGTTTATCATATCCAAAACCAAGTTTAGACCAATCACATTTAGGTTTTGTAGTTGATTTACAAACATTTAGTTTTCTAAACATAAATGTATCTTGTCTTAAGCATTTGTTCCACCATTGTGCAATTACTAATACACGACCTGCATCCTTGAAAGCAAAATTAAAAAGTCTTGTATTACCATATCCCAAATAATCGGCATCAGGGAAATCATACTCCATACCAATTTGATAATCTGTTAAAGTGTCCCATTTTGTTTGAGACATTTTATCCATCCACGGACCTTTATAAAACATCAAGTAATATTCCATACAGGTATCTTTTACTGACATACCTTTAATGTAATTCATCTCAAACTTATACTGTTTACAACTATTTGGGCTTACACTCCAAGTTAAACCAGCATTAGGGAACTGAACAATGTTTACCTCACGATACAAAGCGGTATCACATTTTTCACACCTGTTACGAACCTTGAGGTACAACTTGTATTTTCCCTTAACGTTGAATTGAATTTCAACAATACCACGAATATCATAAACTGTATCAGTTTTCTTGGTTTGAAAATCGTAAACCATAAACATGTAATCCACACAAGTATCGTCTAATACTTTTCCACTTAATTTCCATTTATAATAATTTCGGTTGTTTGATTGGTCAAGTCTTAACGAACTCCAATCACATTTAGCATTTGCTGTTGCTAAGGAGACCAAAAGCATTAACAGCATTATTATTTTTTTCATTTTTTTTCTAAAATTTTATTGTTTTTGATGTTTTATAACACGGATAATTATTTGAATCTTTACTCATAGTATCTTTATGTTTACCACATACTTGTTTGTCATTACAAGATGATAATGCAAATATCATTAACAATATTATTATTTTTTTCATGGTTATATTTTCAAAATTTTTGGAATACTGAATGTTCTCTCACCCATTCAATACTTTTTTTAATTAGTGTCAAAAGTTGTTTTAACTTCATCATTATCTTAATAGTGTAAATGTTCCATTATATTGGAATATCTTATCCTCCATTGAGGTTACAATTATTTTATAAACATATACACCATCTTGTGCGGGTTCACCTAAATAATTACCATCCCAACCTTTATTAAGGTCTGTTGTTTCGTACATCTTTTCACCCCAACGATTATAAACACCCATGTAATATGTTTTGTTGTTTATAACTTGTGGTCTGAACGTATTGTTTTCATTTGGTCCTGCATTATCAGGTGTAAAAGCATCTGGTACAAAGATAATAATATCAGGACCAATTACAACTCTTTGTAGTGAAGAATCTTTACAACCTTTATCAGTTGTAACAACCAATTTAATCCAATAGGTTCCTGTATCTTTTCCAAATATAATGTTTGAGTTCTTAAATGTATCACTACCAATCTTAAATGTTTTACCCCAACCCCAATCGTATTTCATATTGGTAATGAATGGGTTTTGACTAACACTTGATGTATTGATAGTTTTGAACTTGGGTAATGCCACAGTTGTTTTGTATAACGGGTCAGTAGTAAATATAACACTTGGTTTTGGGTAAACTTCAAATGTTTTTGTAATAGACGTTCCACATATCTTTTCAGGGAAGAATGTATTATTAATTGCAGTTAATGATGTTCTGTAATAACCAAAGTTGTTAAACGTTTTTGACCAACTAAGATTATTTCTTAAAAAGAAAGTATCATTTACCACCCACGAATAATCAATTGATTTTATTCCACGTTTCTCAATTGGTGTGAATGTTGAAAAATGTGGTTGACATCCATTTGTTGTAATGAAGTCAGGTTCAGGATAAGGTGTAATTAAAACCTTGATACTGTCAATCACTCTCGCACAAAGTGGTGCGTCCCAAGTTTTGAACTTAACTGTAAAGTATCCATTAGCGGTATCTTTGTCTGATGGTATGTATTGTTTTTTACCGAAACCCTTGGTTCCACCGATAACTTGACCGCCAGGAGGTGTTAAAGTATCGTAAAGACCAGTATTAACCACCCATCTAAATTTAACCGCAGGGTCAATATTTGCAGTATCTAACTTAAGGGTCCAAGTATCTTTAGCACAACTCACAAATGGTGGAACAAATTTAATCTCAGGTTGATTCATTACTGTAAGTTTTAATATCTCAGTATCCTTACAACCATATTGACTTTCCCCAACCATCATAAGTTTGTAAGGATTATTAAAACCTCCAATATATCCTTTTGCCTTCGGTGTTGGTGTAAAAAATCCTGCGTCAGGGTAAATTGTTTTTGTTACACCAAAACTACCCGCAGTAATTACATTTTTCAAATCATACGGCCAAGGATAAGTTGAACAAAAACCCATATCCATTACCTTCAGGTCAGGTTTATAACTAATAACAACGTCAAAGCTATCCACTTTTGAACAAGTAATTGATTGGTCAGGAGATGTAATATTACTCACAAACTTAATGTTATAAGTCCCAACACCTATACTAGTTTTGAATATACCTGTTGATATGTCTGTCGATACTTTAGGGTCATTTCTATCCCCATTTCTATCCTGAATAAAGATGGTACCTCTGGTAGGTTTAACTCCATCCACCAAAATGTAATCAAATAAATTAATACTCACACCTGAATTTTCACAATAAAGAGGTACGGTTGTCAATTCAACTCTTGGTTCAGTAATAACGTTGACATCCACTGTATCCGTACTTTGACAACCCGTAATCAAATCTTTAACGGTAAGTTTGAAAGTATACAAACCTTTGTAAAAATCCTGTGAAGGTGCACCAAAGTTAAATCCAATATTTGGAATTGAGTTTGTAGAAATATTGTAAAGTAATCTAGATGTGTCAACACCATCAGGTGCTCTAACAACTTCCCATAACATGTACACACCATTTTTTGTTGCCGGTCTTACTCTCAAGTTATCCATCATCAAAAATCCAATGTCTTGACATACCGTAGCCTTCTTTAACTGAATAATTGGTGTACCATATATGGTTTGAGTTGTAGAATCCATATTAGAACAACCATTTGTATCGTTGAACTTAACATAAACTTTTGTAGTAAGGTTATTACCTCCTTGTAATTTACTATTGTCTACTGATATTGTGTTGAATAGGAACCTTCCGTTGTAAGGAAAATATGGTGTAACAATATTACCAATTTTATTTTTAGTTCCACTCCAAATATCATAAGTTCCAAAATTGTGAGGTTTGACAATAAATGGTTCCATCCAAATACTACCATAAGAATAACATTGCGGTTTTAATGGTTTTGGGTCCCAACCAATTTTTGGTAATGGTTTAACTCTCACAAACATTGTGTCCATATCTTCACAAGTATGTCCGTTTTGTGTAATAACAGTCTTCAATGTAAACATATAAGCTGATTTTGTAATATCAGATTTAAGCTCATAGGTTGATGAATTACCCAATCCACCCCAAGTATATGTTGGAGTCAATATAAATGGATTGTGGGACGCTTTTAACGTAAATGTGTCCTTATCACAGATTGATTGGTTTGGTCCCGCATTTGACACCACAGTATCATTTACGACCAATATTGCCGTATCATACTTTATACAACTATATGTTGTATCAGTAATCTTAACCCAATACAAACCTTTAAGATTTGTGGTTAAGTATCGTGTTGTATCACCTGTGTTCCACAAATACTTAACTGTATCATTGTTCTGTCCATCAAATGTGTTTGTTTCATAAGTACAGATAATTTTGTCTGAACCTAAACTAATAACAGGTAGTGGTTTAACATATGTCAATGTTGTATCACGGAATTTACAACCATCACCATCAGTTACTTCCAACATCAAAGTTGAATCGGACTTAAAGTTTTTGATTATGGTATAATCAGTTGTATCACCATTATTCCATTTATATTTTAATGTTGGTTTACCAGCAATTACTTTAGACTTTAATGTGAATGTTGTACCATAACAAGCAAAACTATCCGCATCAGCAAGTATAACCTTTGGTGGTTGTGTTAGATAAACAGTATCACTATAAATTGTTACACACGCATTTGCACTTGTCAACTTATGAACTATGATATACTTTCCTTCATAGTAATAGTTCATCGTGTCTGTCTTCTTTGAAGAATAAAACAATTCTTTTGCCAAAGTATCTCTCACACTCCAAGAATAACTATTAGAAGCATAAACCTCATACGCCTCCATAGCAAACCTACCACACTTAAGTTGTGTGTATCTACGCTTAGATGTTGGTTTTGGATTCACTTTAACCTTAAATGAACGTGTTGCATATGCTGGAGGACTACAGTGTTGGTCGTTTGCTGTTACGGTAAATGAATAAGATACATCAGAAGCAAATCCAATTGGAGGTGTCCAACAAAACTCATATTCTTTTTCACGTAGTTTTGGGTCAACAACTTTGAATGTTGCACCAGGAATACCTGCATTCCACTTAGCAATAACAGTATCAGGTACTGTTTGATTAGGTGAGAATGTTTCATCAGTTACTTTTATTTTGAAACACAATGTACTTCCTTCACACACTTTATATGAATATGGACCATTAACAATTGGGTTTTTATTATAACCACAATCATCTCTGACCCACACTTGCATGTCACGTCTTGTTCTACCTATAACACGATAAACACCTAAAGTATCTTTTCTCCATTCTGTTTGTTCCACACATATCACCGCAGATTCATCACACTTTGTTGGTGTGGTAATAATATCACCGTTTGTGGTATCAAAGTAAAAACCTCTTGGTGGGTTAGTCTTTGGGTTTGGTGTACAGTTAATAGTTGTTGGTGGAACACAATAAGGTGTCATTGGAACTTTGGATGTAAATGGTGATGTGTATGATACTGAGGTATTTGGAATACCCTGTAATCCATTTACTAACTTATATGATATTGAATCGAAGTCTATTGTGTCGGTAGCACCATTATTGTAATACCATGGTTGATTACAACATAAAAAAGCTATAGGCGGGTTAGATAATTGTGGCGAACTGTTACACTTGTTTTTCATTTTTTGAAGGTTACAAATGTTAATCATCGCAGTTGCGTAAAAGTTTTGATTTGATTGACCTGTTGTAATACCACCGTTTCTACAACATTCATTAACATAAAATGTAACTTCACAACATGTTGATTTATTAACAAAGTTATTTAATGGTGATGTATTAAAATCAATTGTCGCTTCAAATGTATGTTCCTCAACACCTAAACCTGAAAACGCACTATTTGGTGAAGCACATGGATTAGAAGCGGTTGAACATCTTGTTGAAACATCTTTAATTGAAGTTCTACTTAACCCTGATAACGTATAACTACCACAACCATTACCACCATTAAGTCCGGCATATGCACCAAAACTTGGTGTTCCCATAGATACACCTCGACAATCTCGGTATACCTTTGCAATAATTTTATACTTACCATTTCCCAAACATTGGTAGGAAACATCGGCACCCATCATGTGAGTTGCCTGAACGCTCAGAAAACTGAACAAAAACGCAAATAAAAATAGCAGTCTTTTCATATCTTACAAAGATAGACATTTTTTTCAATAAAAAAGTGTTATGACTATAAAAAAAATAAAAAACCCCCAGTTTTATCTGAGGGTTAATTTATTACTATTGTAGTAGTGTCTTAGTAAGGTATCTCTTCACTATTTCCGTGTTCTAATTTGTCATACATATAGGATTTGAATGCTGATACCATTGATTGTTCTGCTTGGGCAATCTTGGTATTCATCCAATCTTCCAACTCTTCACCTTCAGGCATCGCTTCCCACATTTTATAAGCGGTAACTGCTATGGTAAACAATTGTTGTTTTGCCATATAGTTTCCATCAGAACCTTCATTTGTTTCTGATTTCATATCTTCAACTATCTTCTCAAGTTGTGATTCACTAACTATAAAGTTTTTTCCCATATCCTATAAATATACGTAAAATAAAAAAGGTCAGACGAATCTGACCTTTTATTGGGATTGACCGAATGTCGGTCAATCAACTCCACCAACCTGTTTTTTAGGAGAAGGTGCTCCCGTAAAGATATTCAAAATATCTTCCACTTTTTCAATCGTGCAATAACCCATAACATCTGCACCACCACAGAACAGTTTTGTTACGAAATTACCACCATTATTTTCTAGTATGGCAATTTCAAATGTAGTTTCAAAATCACCATAAAGACCTTTTGTTCCACCAACAATTGATACAACATATTTACCAAATTCAAAGATACTTTGATATCCACCAAGCTCTTTTGGTTGTTTCTTATCAAGTACGTCTTGTATTGTTAATCGTTTAACCATTTCTTAATTCTCCCAATTTTTTCCTTAAATAAGTAAGGTGTGAGTAATCCATATCAGTCTTAATTGGTTTTGAAACTAAATCATCAATCAAACTTTCAACCATTTTAATTTCAGTTTCATTTTCTTTTTCCTTTGTAGTCTTTTCAGGTTCAACCTCTTTTTTGTCTTTAGATAAGGTTTGAATTGCTTTAACAGCAACCGCACCTAACAAAAGTCCACCAACAAATGGCCAAAATCCACCACGTTTACGTTCCGTAACAATAATTCTTTCGTTTCCCATATTATTTTGTAACTAACGCTTCGATTTTAGACTTAACCAACTCAGTCATAGATACTTCAGATACGTTGGTCATGATAACTGAATCCTTTAAGATACGAAAAGGGATGTGACTCAAAAAGTCTTCACCATTGAAGAAGTCAAAGTCAGACTTGTGAGCCATACAACCATCCACCAAACGAAGGAATAGTTTGAATTGGTCACCACTTGAAAATGTCTCGTTCAACAAAGTACCCATTGACTCGTGTACAATCTTGATGTTAAATCCCTTATTCATAGTACAAAGATACAATTAGTTTTTGAATTACCAAACTTTATTTTTCAGATAACAAAAATTTGTTTGAGATTGCTTTGAAAGAGATTGTGTTATCCAATGAACGAACAACAACACCTTCACGTTCGGTAAGTTTATTCAAACGAGATTTGTCTTCAGCCAGTTTCAACATACCTTCAACAGTATCAGGTAATAAGAATACAACATCCAAAATTGGAACGGATAACAATTCTAACTCATCCAATAAGATTAAGAAGTCATTAATATTCATTCTTGTTTGTGTATCAATATCAAACCCATTGAAGAAGTGAACTGTCTGACCCTTGATTTTATATGGGTTACCTTGGATACCTTCACCAATCAACTCACCTTGTAGACAAATGTTCCCTTTATCTTTCAATTTGTTTTCCAAGTCAAGTTCACGGGCAACTTTCCAAAAAGTATTTCCTTCAGTTTCCAATAACTCAAGGTTACGAGAACATACACCGAACACACCATCATTCATATAAAATGTTGCTGATGAACCATCCAACTTTTCAGTCATGTAGAACTGATGTTTAGATGTTAACTTATATTCTTCATACTCCTTAACCAAGTTCTGAATTCTTTCCTCATCGGCCTTACGTAAGAAAGATGGGAACCCACCTTTTACTTTACCAGATAGTTCAGCAGGAATTGGTGGTTCGTATTTCACTATACCCAACATTTCGGTAACATCCAAACCTTCAGGTAAATCATGTCCTGTTGCAAATTGTACAATTGGAACAACACTAATTGGAAGAATAAGTCCTTGGGACACTTGTCCACGAAGTTTAATTGTCTTCAAACGGAAACCTTCTTGGTCATCCATTTTTTTGTAAGATGATTTACGTAAAAACTCAAACTCTTCCCTGATAGGTAAGAATGAGTCAATCTCACAATAAACCACTTTGTCACCAATCTTATGTCCAACATTTTTGGCAACAACAACATTCCATCCGCCAACAGATGCCAATTCAATCATGTCCGCGCCTTCAATAGGTCGAATGTCTGTAATTTCTCTAATAGTTGCTAACTTTCTTTCCATATTTTAATCCTTTCCGTAATTTAATCCGATTACAAACCCTGACATCCAATAATGTTTATCATTGGCATCCCCATCATTACACATTTGTTCCCAAACCAATTCAGCAAGTTCACGTCTTTCTTGTAATTTGGTTTTTCTTTCTTGTATAGCATTAGGACTCATATCAACCAATGGTTCGTTTTCCATAAAGCAAAGATACAAAATATATTTCTTATTGACAAGGTATTTATTGTTATGACTGAAATTACACCAAAAGAAAAAATGTTGGTTAGTGTATTAGTAAAACTATACAGTAAAGAACAACTTGAGGAAGAATTAAAAAGTTTATTGGATTCTTTTGATGGAAATTCTAAATTAGTTCGTGGTGCGGCAAAATTAATTGGTATTGATTCTTATTTGGTAAGTAGACTTGGGATGCAATATGTTAACTACGCCATTGAAAATTACGAAAAGATTCAAAACAAAGAATTTCCTGAAAAAATTGATAGAGTCAAAACAGCGTATTTCTACGGAGAAGAGGTTGAAGATGTAACAACATATAGTATAAAAAGAGCCAAAGTTAATGTCTTATCAAAATACTTTGAAGATGTTGAAGACTACGTATATCACAATTTTTATGAGTTTGACCCTGATACTATAGATGTACACTATGGTGATGGTGATTTTATTTCTTTTAAGCCAGACAAAGATTCAAATGAAATTGTTGACACCAAAGATAATGTTATAAATTAAAAACCCCCAACTTTCGCTGAGGGTTTGTTATGATTACACTAATTCCATTTGTTCTTGTTTCATTAACTCGTATGCTCTTGCCATACGTGTCATTCCAATTCCTCCACCAAATCTTGGGAAGAAATCAAATGATAAGAATTGTTCCAATTCAGCTTCAACTCTTTCCTTACCAAATAGTTCAAACAACTTAGCACAGTATCCACCATTTTCAATTGTGTAGAACATCTCTTTCATCTTTTCCACATCACATGAACGTTCCGCTGAACCAATTGTTTCTTGACCGTAAAGAATAACATCAACCTTATTGAATATCTCACCGTCTTTATGTTTCATATTCCAAAATGGATTTGTTCTTCTTGGGAAATGTTGTAATGATACTACAGGTCCAATCTCATTCCACATTCTTGTTTCATGTTCGTTCTCTAAAATTGATACACCACCATATATCTCACACATTCTGTTATAGTCTACTTCAACTTCTTTTTCAAATCCTAACCAACTTAACAAGTCAGATTCTAATTTTAATAATTCTTTCATCCCACCTTTTGATTCAAATTCAAACATTGGAAAAATCAATTCATGTCTTCCTGGTATTGGGTCTTTTTCTTCTCTGTATGATGTTGAAATACAAAATACTCCTTCCCACTCAGGGTTCATTAACAACTCATGTTCTAACCACATCTGACCTGTTTGTGGTAATGGCCAAATTAATCCACCATATTCAAATGTTTTTACTGAATGTGGGTTTTCACATGCCGCCAAGATTGACAATCTACTTTGTGTAGGAACTTCTTTAAATCCTTTGTTTAAGAAGAATGTTCTCATCTTCTGTACTAACTCGTTGTAAATTTCTGTGTTTTTCATATATATTTTTTTTTATTTTCGTATGGGCAAAAAAAATCCCTTCAATATAGAAGGGATTTAATAGTTGATGAATTATATTTTTGTTTAATTTGATTCGGACTATATTCGTGATTTCGTAACATTGAAAATAAATATATCAAATTATTTTAAAGTATCAAGTTTTTACAAAATTTATTTGTTTACCACAACCTGATATACTATTTGGTTGTTTCCACCTTGTATGTGGAAGAAATACAATCCACTATTCAAATCAGACAAGTTTACATTTACAAAGTTATTACCTGAGATAACGTTCATTGTTGTTACCTTTCTAACCATTCTACCATTCAAATCTGTAATATACGCATCAGCATTGAATCCTTTTGTGGATGTAAATTCAACGGTACATTCACCATTTGTTGGGTTAGGGTAAGAATTAACTGAACTTATTTTACCCACTGACTTAACATGTAAAACACCATATTGACCTAAAACACCATATTCAAAGTTTGATGGGTATTCTGTTGTTGGTCTAAAATCAGGTTCATTAAAGTCGTTTGTATTGACCAATACACCTGGTTTGAAAGTGTTGGTATCAATAAAATTATTGTTGATTGAATTACGAACCCAACTATCCAATAGATTCACATTGCCACCTGAACTAACCTCAGTCAAACCTGTATTGGTTGTTCCAACAGGTGCAGATGCTTTAACACCATAAATGTAGTTGTTTCTAAACAAATTATTTTTATCTGAGATTGTTTTTGATTTAACACCTGAGTTAACCAATACTGAATCACCATCAAACATCACAAAGTTTCTGTAACCCATAAAGATTGAGTTAACAATACTCAAACGAGAGTTTCTACGAATTCTTGCACCACGTCTAAACGCACCCTTTTGTGTTGTTGTTAATTGAGACCAAGTCATACCTGCTGGTATTGGACCAACACAAGTCATGTTTGAGAATACAGCAGATGTTAATGGTAATCTACCTGAACCTGAAGCATCATTGTCTGACTCAAATGTTTCAGAAGTTGATGCCCCTGATGGTGCATTCCAAGACATATCATATAGTTGTGAATCTTTAAATGCAATACCAAATTGAACCGCTCCTGTATATCCAAAGTCAGTATCAAAATCATCATCAGTAGTTTTGAATGAGATTAGATGTTTACAGTTAACAGTACCACCAAACCATTCATACGAATCATCATTTGAGTATGAAACTTGAACATGGTCAACAGTGGTGTTTCTACCAACTGAAGCCAAAGTCAACCCATTAATTTCTTTATTGGGTTCAAAAGCCAAACCACAAAATTCAATTCTTGTGTATTTGATTACACCACTATTATCATCATCATTGATACCACCGTGTTTTGCTAATGTTGAGTTTGCTGAAATGTTATTAAATCCTTCAACTTGAATGTCAGTACCTTGGTTATTTCTTGCCTTACCACAGATAACAATTCCACCCCAATCACCTCTACCTTTATACCCAACACCCTTTGCCGATGTAAACACAACAGGTATTGCTGAAGTTCCTTCGCATGAAATATAACCACCTCTTTCAACTACGATTGTTGCATATTGTTTTGGTGTCATACTCAAATTCGCAATACCTCTGATTATAGTTCCAGCAGGGATAATCAATTTACCACCGTCTTTAACAACAACAACACTTCTTAATAAGTAAGTACGTTTTGCAACCAAAGTTACAGTTCCAGTAATTTCAACAATACCTGTTGGACTATTGAAAGATGTAGTGTCCCATCCATAATCCGCAGCCCAAAAAATGGTTTTAGGGTTCCAATGTGTCCATCCACTAGTCCAATCTTTTGATTTGTCTGCCGATAAGGCTCCAACGTAATCAACTTTCTCAAAGAATTGAGCATGTCCTGTAATACATAACAGAACCGATAATAATGTAATAATTATTTTTTTCATATTTTTTATTTTGTTCCCAATAAGTAGTAAATTTTATTCAGATGGTTGTTAATCTAATATTAACAATATGTTAAGGTTAAAACCAACTTGGAGTTTCCCTCATTTTCCAATTGGCAAACCCACTTTTGGCACCACGATAGTAGTTCCTGTAAGACTCAACAACACTTTCAACTTTATATTCATCAGGCATTGCCTTTGCAGGTTCAGTAAAACCTTTATCCTCAATGTTTGGTCTATTGTGTATACACCAAATAATAACTTCCAAAGATTTGTGTTGTTTACCATATCTATAAGTGTACTCACTACACAACTCCAAACCCAATTCACACAACCACAAATAATTTGATAAACTTTCACGAGCCCAAATGGCACATGGGTGATTTTTGTGTGATAACTTGTATGGTACTTGGTCGGTTGCTTGGTCAGTCATATGATGAACACCACACAAAAGTTGAGCGGTTTCTAATATCATTTTTACCACATGTTTATCAACATGATACTTGACACACTTTTTTATATCCCAATCCAAGACAAAAATATTCATACCACAAATATAATGAAAAAAATCTAAAATAAAAAACCCCCACCGAAGTGAGGGTTATGTGAGTGTCCGTGTGGCATTGAAAAGTTAAAAAGAGTTTTAAGGGTGTGTGTGTTGAACCATGTTGACAAATTGAATTTCTGAGTCTTTTGAGTACATATCAGTATCAATTATCGTTATCTTTTTTGTCAGAAAGTAGATATTATCTACCATTCTCAACACCCACTGACGACAAACACAAGGTTTTATATATGAGTGGTTGCGTTGTGCGTATCCAACTCAGTTTGAAGATTATCAATCAACGTTTCGTATTTTTCAACTAAAGCATCTCTTTCAACCTCAGTAATTACAGTTGTCATTTGACGAGCCGTACTATCACCATAACGACTAGTTACAATAGTACCTTGACTACAATTCAAAGTTTTCAAGTATTTAACTAAAGATTTATACTCAGACATACGGAAAATTTTATCGTATACCTCAGCGTTTGCCATGTGCATTTTTGTTTTAAGGTTAACCAAATCGTCAACCATTTGTAAGGCTTGTTCTAAACTTTCTTTTGGGTCATAAGAACGAACAGCTCCCTCATCCATTGAGTTGTTTCTATTTGTTCTATCCATCAAATCAGTTACTTTCTTCGCCAATTTGTTTTTCTCTTTAAGTGCTTGTTTAATGTTCATATGTTAAATTATATTATATATTTTCTGTATTGTCAACTACCTCAGTGTAATTTAATTCTATGCAGGACTTATCAAGCATTGCTTTCGCAATTTCGTAATAATGCTGATTAAATCCGTCAATATTACGTGGTGATGGTAATACATGCACAAAGTGGTTTCTCTGGCCATATAACATATCAGAATCATCATCAATAATGATATAGTTATCAACTCCTGATTCATCCATTCTTTTTTGTTGTTCCTCTTCAGACCAGTTAATATGTGTGAAACCCATTTCATTGAGATAGAATTTAATTTCTATTCCTCTTGGGATATCAATTCCATTGGCTCTTATACTTGGAGTAATACCAATTATCTCACCGCTCATTTTCTCCAACTCCCAAACCTTTTTCATGAACTCAATTCCACTCATTCTCCAAGTTGAACTAATCACAATCTTGGCACCTGTTTCATCAATCAACTTATTAAGGAGTTCTTTACTGCGAACACAGAATCTTTGGTAGTGGTCTTTACGACCATCTTCCCAAATCCATTCCTGATACTGACACTCACCATTACGGTAAGCACTTTCACAGTTTAGAACTCCATCAATATCTAAAAAAATAATCTTCATTACCAACTATCAATATCTGTAAAATCTTTTTCTACTTTAGCCGCATGACTATAAACTCTTATCCCTACACCAATACCATTTGGTGTGAACGTAAAGTCAAATAAACCATATTCACCATAAATCTTTTTGATGGCATCTTGCCACTCTTTGATTTCGGTTTCTTCTTTTTCATTTAATTCAAATTTTGTAATCATATTAATCCTCTCTACATTTATAATACCAAACACTATCACTATACTCCACAATGAAGAATAGATAACCTGGTGAATCAGATACAGGCATTACCAACAGATTACAAAGTTTACCTTCACTATCGGTACATCGGTAACTGGTTCCATTATCAGTCTTCTTGAGAAGACTTACCAAATGATACTCTTGAGTTGTTTGAGAAAAAACCGTTGCAGTTGTCTGTGTTATTTTAATCAGAACATTTACAGGTTTAGTTTCACCCCAAGAAATTTCAGCACCTTGTTCATATCGGAATCCAAGTGTGACAGTACTAGCTCTTAAAAATAAGTTGGATTGAGCATAAGAGCCAATACTAACCAACGCAAACAACAGTATACTTAATAATTTTTTCATAATTTTACCTCAAACCTATCTTTCATTATTTGTAACTTATCTTCAGGTACTCCGTGTTCGTTAACACCACCATGTCTGTTTTCCACGATGATACTGAATACACGATACCCATATTGGTCTGCCAAGTCATAGTAATGTTTCATTTCCCACTCTTGTGTGAATGTATTGGAAACAACAATGTCAGATGAATCCAAACCATACGTAATGTGGTTTTGAATCATTGCCAGTTCAACTTGTGATTGACACCATTGATGAGCTTCTCTTAACTTTGTTGGGTTAAATTTGTATTCACCATCAACCATAAAAAATCCATCGGTTTCAAAGTGAGAGTCACCAAGTTGTTTTGCTAATGTGGACTTACCTGCGCCAGGAATTCCTCGTAATAAATATAAATTTTTCATATTAGTCCATGTCTTTTTCTTGGGAACCAATTAATCCCGATTTAATACAATCTTTCATACCTTCTTCAAGGTCTTTAATTTTTCTATACATTGGTACGTACCACTCAAAATAAGTAATTACCATTCCAATCCAAATACCGATTACTGTATATAATAATGTCATAATGTTTTACAAAGATAAACAAAAAAATTGATTTTTTATAAATATTTTGACACCAAATCCTTAATGGCTTGTTCTTCTTCAAAAGTAACCCTTTGTCTCAATGTAGATAATTTGGCAATATTACTCATCCACTCAATTTCAAGAAGGTTTGGTTTTTTTTCATGGGGTGTTGATATTTGAACAACCAATCCTTTTTCAACTAATTCATCAATTAGTTCCTGTAGTTCACGTTTTGAACATTCATACACATATTCATGTGGTTCAATGTCAATTTCTGTTGTAAAATCTGGCATATATTTTTTATTTTAAAGTTTTTTCCATTCGGGTTTTAATATGTTCCATATCAATTTATCATAAGGTTTTCCATCCCACATAGCAAACATTACCGCTCTATAAGGTGGATGTCCATGTTCCAATACGTGTTGAGCAAACTCTTTCTTAGTTGGTTCAACTTCTCTATCACCATACTTTCCGTAACGGAAATAGTTATGAGCCTTTCCACAATTTTCAGACACTTGGTAGTAACCATATTTCAATCTATCAGCATATTCCTTTACCTTGGCATAGAACTCATCAGGTACATCCTTCAAGAACTCATTGATGTCACCACCATTAGCCAAGAACTCCCATACACCTGTGGTAGATACATTTGTCATTATCTTATGAAGACGCAAATATTCCTCACCTTTGATTTTCATTCGGTCTCCGTTAGAGAAACGAACAACAAACCCTTCAGTGTTCTGCTCAACTTTACCCTTCAATTCGGAATAATCCCGAACTCCATCGTATTTTTTGACAACATCAAACCCTTCAAACAATTCGTTGTGTGGAAGTTCTTCACCACTCTCAGTGTTGATTACACCAAGTAAAACCAAACACTCTTCACCATTGTAGTCAACCACGATTCTGTTCTCAGGATAGATTATCTCAAACAAATAAGTGAACCCATCAACTATAATGTCTTGGTAGTTGTGCTTTATAGCAAAGTCGGTCATCCACTTTGATTGGTCTGAAGTAAATGAACCACGAGTAGCACATATCATCTCACCATTATACTTGAACATGATTCCCAATGAACCATCCATCTTATCAAAGACTTCAAAGTCAGATGTTGGTACGTGTTTGTTCTCCTCTAAGTTGAAGAACTTTTTGAATGGTCGGGCAACTACATTACCTCTGTTGTCTGTAACCAATCCACGACATGCCAATGTTACATCATCCCACAAGTCACCGTACTGAACGTTCGGTGTATAGTTCCATATGGATAATGGCAAACTACGGTGTGTCTGTTTGAACAACAAACCCCTCTTTGTGTAGTCGTCTAATTTGGCCATTGGGAATTTCATAGTACAAAAATAGGAATAAAAATCCATATAAACAAGAAACCCCCCAACATTTTATTGTTGAGGGGTCGGACATAGGATACTATCCTATGTGGGGTTGGCTAAAACATTGAGACTACATGTTTAGTTGACCTGTCTTTTGTAGAGATTATACCGACCAAGGTTTCCTCTCGTGTCCACTCGTGTTGCCACAAGTATCAAGTCATCACCGATTGTTTACGACAATCACACGTTTCGGTCAAACTTACTCAACTATTACTTGCCTCTATGGAATCTTGCGGACTCCCTAAACCCGTGCCCAGGTACTAGGACTTTCTTAGTCAAAACTGAAGGACTTGGGGTCCTGTCAATTTCCTCGTTGGTATTTCTACCCAAGGAATTAGGTGACTTTCAGTTTAACCGCTCAGAGACTTCTCCTTTTTATCTTGATTCTTCTATCAACGAGAATTCAACATTGTGAGTCTATGAAGGTTGAGCTCTGAGGTGGCTAGCTTCTCTTTTGAAGAAGGAAATACCACTCAACCTTCTGTAATCCGCCAAGACTACGATTTATCTTGATGTCGTTAGATTGCTCTTTGGACACCTATGATAAACTGGTACCTAGCCCTACATCAGATTGGCGTCTGAGTCGAACCATCACCTTTACCTATTCCTATTGATGTCTCCATCTCAACCCTGACACTCACGTAGTCAGGATAGATACTTTCTCTCAGCTGTCGCCCATGAGAATTTACCTGTAGGTAATTTGTTTAGTTGTGAGCCACTTTCGTGACACCGAAGTATTAAGCCGTTGAAACTTTTCCTCCCTATAGTCCCGTTACCGGGGTTATCTTAATCGACGCTAAACCGCCGAAGATACAAACCAAACTTCAATTTAAGGGGGTGAAGTTGGCGTTTCAAAGAACGTTTGAGTTTCTCAACTCATTTGGATTAAAAACATAATTAAATTTTTTCATCCTGTCAATACCCTCAGACAACTTTTTTCATTTTTTATCTTTCGGTGTGAAAATATAAATATGTATTAGTTTACCAAAGGACTAAAAACATAACAACTTTTTTTTAGTTGTCAAGTACTATTCGTAATCTTTTTCTAAATGTTGTGGGAAATCTCTTTGGAACATCTTAAGATATGCTCCTGATAATGAATTGGCAGTATCTTCATTCCTTCCCCCAATGTCGGGACCTTTTTCCCATCCAAGTATTTGGTGTTGACATTCGTGAACCCACTCGTGAGCTAATGTTCTTAAAACATCTATCAACATTCTACCTTTGGATAATACTTTAATATACTCTTGGTTGGTTCTTGAACCTGTTGTCATATCACCAATCTTGTTTCCCAAGAAATAAATTGTGATTGGTGAATGGATTGGTGCTTCCTTATATAAGAACTTAATGAAATCCTTAACTACTTCCAAATCTTTGGAATCCAAGTCAGCATCTTTACGAACAACTTTAATCTTCACAACAATAAATATCTTAAACTTACTTTAATACCTTAGTAAGGTATTCTTTTAGATTTTCACCTATTGGTTCAGGTAGGTCATCAATTGAAAAGTATCCACACTCAGAATGTTCTTCACCGTACTCAGCGTTTTCTAAATCAGGATGAATAGGTTCTTTAACATCAGCCAAGAATACATACATTATAGATGATTGTTTTGTTCCTTTACGGTTCATTCTACCCATCACCCCAAGGAATTCTAAATCACCTGTTAACTTCTCGTTTGTTTCTTCATAAAACTCACGATGTGCCGTGTCAATGATTTCTTCACTTGGTTCTACTTTACCACCAGGAATACTCCATTCCCCTGAGTAAGTTTCAACATTACTCCTTTTACACAAAAGACATTTGTTTCCTGATTTAACGATTACTCCGGCTGATTTCTTCATATCTTATATTTATCACTATATGTATATTTCAATCAATAATAATAAATTTAATTGTAAAGTAGTATCCACACCCGAAAAAATTCGTTTGGGTATGATGGGTCAGAGTTTTAGTAACTTTGATGGGATGTTATTTGTAATGCCTGAAGATACAACACAGAGTTTTTGGATGAAAAATTGTGTAATTCCTTTGGATATTGTCTTTATTAAAAAAAATATTATTAATGATATTTCCCCAAACTGCCCACCTTGTGATACAGAAGAATGTGAAACGTATGAAGGTAATGGTGGTTTTGTATTGGAACTGCCTGCTAATACATGCAGGAGTCTTGGTATCAAAATCGGAGACAGGGTTGATTATCAGTAATTTTTGCCATACCTTTGGGTTATGGAAAACAAATTTAAAGTTTATTGGACCAAAGCATCAGAACAAATTAAGAAGTTCTTCAGTCATGTTTTTTGGGTTGTATTAGTACTTGGCGGACTTGGCATAGGATTTGGAGTAGGGTTCTACTATAAACAAATCAAGACCGTTGAAATGCCATCAAAAATGGTGGTAGTAGAAAAACAAGACATCATCTTGGCGGTTGACGAAAATCAAAGACTTATGTTGATTGATAAAAATACCGGGAACTACACCATCTATGATAATGAGATTGGTAAAACTATCTTCACCCTTTATGCTCGTAATATTTGGGGTCAACACAATCCAAACCAAACACCACCTGTAAAATAACTATGAAAAATGTAGATTTTAAAACCGCAATATTCCTTTGGTTCTTTGTAATATTTGGAGCTCTTGGAGCGGCAATCTACAGTATTGAAAAAATACAAGAACAAGCAGAAGAAGAATATTTGGAGATGTTAGGTTCTGAACCTACATCTCCAGTATGTCTGAGGATGTATAACTCAATTGAGAAATACTCTAAGATGTATCGTGTACCTAAATATGTTGCTTACAATGTAGCTTATAGGGAAACACATTATCAAGGACCATTTCATTGGTCTTATGACCCATACCAAACATCATACGCAAACGCTGTGGGTCCAATGCAAATCATTACCAAATATGCTCACCCTTATGCTGGTAGACATGTTAGTCAAAAAGAACTTACAAGAAACATTGAATTGAATGTGATGGTGAGTATGAAGATGTTGAGAGCCAGATACAACACATACCATAGTTGGGCACTATCTTGTGGTGGATATAACACAGGTAGTCCAATAGTTAATGAGTACGCAAGTTATTGCTCATCAAACAAGAACTACAAAAAGAATTGGGTTACTTACTCTCGTTAATCTTTTCCTGAAGTTTACTTACAAATTCGTTTTGTAATTTCTTCAATACATTAATGTATGCAGCTCCGCTTTTTTCAGGGTCATATTTGTATTGACCACTTGGAGGTCTATTACTTCTACCAAGATAGTTAATACCTGAAATGTTTGTAATACATTTATGTCCCCCTGAATTGGCTTGGATTAAATCCCACGCACTTACACCAAACTTATCAAGGACTTCAAATTCCTTATCAGTTAAGTCTTTTGTGGGTTTATCCATCAACTTCTCAATAATCTTAAGATACTCATCGCCATTCTCCATTCCATTGAATTTTTCACCATAAAGAGCTTCAAAATCTTTAAATGTAAATCCAACAGACTCTGGTCCTATGGAACCTTCTGATATGTATTTGATGGTTGATAATGGAACCATTCTACTTTTAAGTTGGTTTTCGTGTTTACCCAACACTTCTTGAGCAATATCTCCCAAGTTAACCCCTTTAAGTTCACGTTCCTTTTTAAATGGATTACATGATGCCTGTAGTAATCCAAGTGGCCAAGCTATTACCAAGAAATCCGCCTCAGGGTTGTTCTTAAATGGCGTGTATCTATCGTATGAACCGGGATTGAACATACTACCTCCTCCATATTGTACAATAATGTTATCAATCACCTTAACATTTGGTGATGTCTCCATTTGTTTAACATAATCTGATTTATTCTTTTCTAATGTTTCAGGACCTGGTAATCTTCTCTCACTCATTTCTTTCTTAACTTGCATTAAGATTGAATATAAAGATGGTTCAGCATTGATTACCAAATTCTCCATAAAGCCTG
>Ga0315909_10000960_pt1 | contig 38780 bp, 35 predicted proteins | sample LakEriMetagenome_11_FD_203527 | JGI IMG/M metagenome (GOLD analysis project Ga0315909, IMG submission 203527) | Freshwater fungal communities from buoy surface, Lake Erie, Ohio, United States - Buoy 2 MA125 | ecosystem: Environmental > Aquatic > Freshwater > Lake | place: USA: Lake Erie, Ohio... | reverse complement strand
TCGAAGAACGTTGCACCAAAGTTGCGCTGGAAGCTCAAGAGGAAAAGCGCCACGGTAATAACTGGTACTGCGAACAACAAGAGGAACTGCACCACCAACTGAAGCCAAGTGAACACTGGCATCTTCATCAGGCTCATTCCTGGAGCACGCATGTTCAACACCGTCACAATGAGGTTGATTGCACCCGTTAATGAAGCGATACCCGTGATCTGGAGTCCGAGTGTCCAAAAGTCAACACCATGTGATGGTGAGAAAATTGGCCCTGAGTTTGGTGCGTACATGAACCAACCACCGTCGGCAGCTCCGCCGAGGAACCACGACAAGTTGATGAAAATACCGCCGCCGAGAACACACCAGAAACCAAATGCATTCATGCGTGGGAAGGCAACGTCACGTGCACCAATTTGAAGTGGAATGAAATAGTTTGCAAACGCTGCGGCCATTGGCATCACGAAAAGGAACACCATGGTGGTGGCGTGCATGGTGAACATCTGGTTGTACACGCTGGCACTTAAAACCTTGCCTTCAGGTGCGGCAAGTTGGAGGCGAATGAGTACCGCTTCAATGCCACCCACGATGAAGAAGAACATTGCCATGACGCCATACATAATGCCGAGCTTTTTATGGTCGACTGTAAAGAGCCATGACTTCCACCCTGTTGTTGATACAGGACGCTTGAAGCCACCCTGTGCTCGTGACGGTGTAGCAGGTGGTGCGATTTCCACACCTCCGGCTGTTGCTGGTCGTTCAATAATTGCCATGTCAGCGTGCTCCGATCACTTCAGTGTGGAGAGGTAAGCCACAAGTTTGTCGATGTCGTCCTCTGAGAGTCCGAGATTCGGCATACCGCGGTATTTACCGTTGGTGGATGAGAGTTGTGTTGGGTCTGCATACATCGGCTTCATTGCCGGTGCATTGCGTAACCAACGTCGTAGATCTGTTTGATTCAGGCACTCTTCGCTCACGCCAGCAAGATATTTTTTGCCAACAGTTTCACTACTTGCGCCCCAAACATCTGCGCGACATTTTTTATTCAGTAGATCCCAAGAAGCGCCGCCGAATGTGTTGCGCGACATCAAGTGTGTGAGGTTCGGTGCTGCACCTGACCATACGTTTTCATCGGGAGCCGCAATAGCAGGCGTACCATCGGCCTTTTTCAGACCATTGACTTGGTGACAACGAACGCACTGGTTGAGGAAGACTGCTTCGCCTTCTTTTGCCAGAGTATTTTCAGCAGGTGATTTTGCATCGGCGAGTTGATTTGCCACCCACGCAGCAAAATCTTCCTTGCTTAACGCGATTGTTTCCATGCGCATGTTTGCATGAGAAAGACCACAGAACTCTGTGCACTGACCAGCATAAATTCCTGGCTTATCGGCATCGAGACGCAGAGTATGCACGCGACCCGGTACCGCATCGCGCTTACCGTTGAGTGCAGGTATCCAATATGAGTGAATGACGTCGCGGCTTGTTTCGCGAAGAAGCACTTTTGTGCCGACAGGAATGACCATTTGCCCAGAGGTAATGATGGGAGCTGTGATACCGAGTTCTGGTTGTGCTGGGTAGTCGTATTCCCACCACCACTGCTGACCGGTGACGTTGACGACCATTTGTGTATCGCTGGTCTTTGACAGGTCGAACACTGTGCGGAAGGTGAATACACCCACGCCAGCCAAAATGAGAGCTGGCAAAATGGTCATACCAATTTCAAGAGCTGGCTTACCGTGGGTTTGTTCTGGCATTGCCTGGCCGCGGTCGCGGAACTTGATAATGCAATAGATCACTGCACAAGTAACAATGACGCCAATAACACCCGCTATGGCAAAGACGGGTTGTTGCAGATCGTCAATGATTTTTGCGTTAGTGCCTTTTGGCTGCCAAGTATCTTGCGGCGCATCTTTTGCGCAGCTAGCAAGAAATGATGTTGCGGCAAGACCGGAGACGCCGGCAACAATGCGACGAGTTTTTGCGCTCATGACTAAGGCACCATGATTTCTATTGATTGACCTTCAAGGCCAGGAACAGTAAGTGTGTACGGCTTCTCAGATGCCATTGATGGCTTGGCAATTTTGAAGGTGAGCGCTTGCTCATGATCGATGCCAATCATTTGTGTGCAATTGAGTACTTCTTCCACAACCCCATCTTGCACCGCTTTTGTACCGAGGTACGCAGTGAGCCGTGCTTCTCTTTCGTCTTTGTTACGGAAGATGATGGTGGCGTCATTTGATCGAGGGAAAGTGATGGTTTGTGTGACTTTGTCAACGCCCAATTCACGAGCGGTGAGCTTGCCATCACGCAATTCAATAGTTGCAATGGGGTTGGAACGCATAGAAATGGTTCCCTCTGCCAAATGGTCGAAGTGTTCACCTTCTTCTTCACCACATTCTTTGTGGCTGAAGTGATGCTCTTTTTTGGCTTTCACAAGGTCGTCGCGCAGTCCGTTGCTTGCTGCGGCAATTCCACTTGCGGCTATGCCAACCGCGCTCGCTACACAAATGCCCACAACGAGTGTTTTTTTCAAACTTGGCTTCAGAGCGAAAATGGCACCTACAAAGAGAACTGCTGAGCCGACAACGATGAAAATAATTGCACCGGCATCGCGAGACACCGCAAGCATGACGCGCGAGAAGGACAAAATGATGATGCCTAATCCAACAAGCGCTAACACGGGAAACTCGAGTGGATGCAACATGCGTCCACGCAGCGAAGCGTTGTATGCCTTGTCGCTTGATGCACCTTCACTCCACGACTGAACGAGCCATTCTGTTCCGGCTGCCAACAGTGCAATGAGACCGAGGAAGAAAACAATGGGGTGTGTAATGAGGCCGGCAACTACGCCAACAAAGCCAACGGTGGCAATGAGTGGCCACATGCTCGAAGTCAGTTGTTCTGCGCCGGCAGGTGCTGCTGTGTCGCCAACTGCAACTTCACCATCACGGTTGAAAAGTGACAACCCAGCAACCACACCGGATGCCGCGGCAATGGACAACAAAGCAACTGCACCACCTGTGGCGTTATCGACTAACGCAATATAAAGAACACAGACGGCAAGAGAGAACCCTGTGAGTCCGAGGAAAAATTTTGAACCTGGCGTAAACATCGTCGACCTATTTCTGCACGAAGACTACGAACCACACTGCGGTGTACGCCGCAGCGAGGAAATACCAATACAACGCATGTGCATTTAAAAGATCGGTGTTCGCTGCGCGACCACCAATGCTTTTAAAGAGAGATGCAACCGTGAACACAAGACCAGACACAATGAGCACAGTGAGCGTGCCGACAATTGCGTAGAACATTGATTGATAAGTGCCCGACGCAACGCCTACGTTGAACTGCACAAAAATGGCAGCTTGAGCATTGAGAATGGCGATACCAAAAAGAAGTGTGAGGCTCAGCGCAGCAACAACGTGCTTTGAGTCGCTGCGACGAGCGGCATACGCAGCCCACTGCACCATGACGCACATCACCACAAACGACAAGATGCCGACGTTGGTAACAACTTCAGGCATTTTGAGATCGGCGGGTAGCCAATCTTTAATGAGCTTGAAACCATCAGCTGAAGGTCGCGTTGGCGCAGCTGCGCGGAAGCGCAACCACAACGCCAACATGCCACCCATGAGCATGGTTCCTGCAGCTACTGCAATGCCGGTGCTCATGAAAAGTTGGCGGCGCGGCGCGGGGCGCGGCCCAGCGGGAAGTGCGTAGGTCATTTCTGTCCTCCTGCAGGCTTGATGTCGAGAAGTGGTTCAGCACTTGTGACCGCTGGTGTTGACACAAAGTTGCTTGATGGTGCTGGTGACGACACCGACCACTCGAGGCTTTGTGCATCCCATGGATCGTCGCCTGCAACTTCACCTGCGGTGAAGGCACGAAGCGCGGTGAGAACAAAAAGAAGTACTGACACTGCAACGAGTGCGTGTCCGGCTGCTGAAGCTGTATTCCACAATTCTTGTGGGCCGCTGTACGAGAAGTCGTTGGCAACATTTGCTGGCTGGTTTGCAAAGCCGGCGATGTACATCGGCAATGCGGCAAGCACTGTTCCTAAAAATGTCAGCCCACTGATTCCGAGCACTGCAGATGAAGGCAACACGCGTCCCCATAGTTTTGGACCCCAGTAAGAAACAGCTGCGAGCCCAATGAGCAACGCGCCATAACCCACATAAATGAATTCGCCTTCTTCAAAAACTGTTCCGGCAAGTTGAGCTGGCCCAAATAAGCCGACAAGATGCCCAACCATTCCGGTGAGCACCATGCCAAGACCAAGAAGCGCTGGTGCCATTGCGGGAACTAAACGTGGCTTGCTTTTCGCGATACCAAGCAGCGACACTCCCAACACCACGAGCACACCCAAAAGTGGCAACGCGTTGAAGATAAGGAAAGGAATGAGTTCTTTTACTTTGTCGCTTCCACTGGTGTTGGTCCAGGTCACCCCGTGTTGTACTTGAGTTGCGCCACCTAAGGCAGCAAGAGAAACAATGGCAATACCCGTGAGCAATACTGGGCGCAAAACTTGGCGCTTACCACTGACAACCGCTGCTATTTCTGCAAGAACACCGGCGCCCATTGCAACGTAAACGTAGGTTTGTGGCTGTGTGAGTGACCAACCCATCCAGTCGGAAATACCTTTGTTGCCTCCAAAGGCCACACGCGCATAACGGTGGTCGACGTAGAGATACACAAGAGTTCCGAGCAACACTGGCAAGGTAAGAATTAATGCGACTCCACCGGTGAGTGCAGACCATGACGACATGGGAACGCGCAGCAGTGTCATGCCAGGGGCACGGTTGGTGAGCACAGTGGTCACTACAGAAACTGCAGCCGCAAGTGCACCGATAACGGCAATGCCCATGCCAAGAAGAAACAGGTCGACCATTTTTTCACTGCCGCCACCGGGGCCACCGTTTGCAATGGTGGAACCAATTGCAAGACCAACGCCTGCAAGCCACATCCAAAAACCAAACATTGCGAGACGTGCGAACGCAATTGTTTTTGCGCCAACTTGTAGTGGCACTACTGCGATAGCGACACCGAGGAGAAGTGGCAACATCACGCCGAAGGAAAGTCCGACTCTATAGAGAGAGAAAATTTGTGTAACGGAGTCTTGATCGAGAAGGGAGTAACCCGTTGCAGAGATGCGTTCCACACCAATGACTGCGCCAAGTGCTGCTGCAGCAATTGCAATGAGCAATGCGCAACCAATGAAAAGTCGGCCAATGCGTTTGTGGTCGGTCGTGGTAGCCCATGCACCGACGCCCACTAAAAAAGCGCCAAGGGCACTGTCGCTAGAAGTGGCGTGCACCTGAGTACCAGATACATGCGTTTCGATCGTGGTCATGGAGGGCTTTCTTTCTCGGAAATGACGATACGAGATTACCTACCTGCGAGAGTCAGGAGGTAAATCAAGAGTCTTTGTGGGTTTGTGATTTTGCGTCGGGGGACACCCTGCGCACCTCAACTGTAGGCGATGCACCCTAGGAGACCCCATATTTCACAAGCACGTCGACCGTGATGGCGCCAAAAAGAAGTGAGATGTAGGAAATCGAGTAGGAAAATACGCGCATCGACACCGCTTCCGTGGGGGTCCGCCACAAATATCCGATGCCGAGGAGGAAAAGTGCCCCCAAAACAGCTGCCGACACCCCATAAATGACCCCTAAATCGGCAACTGGCAGCAAAATGAGGCTCGCCACCACCAAAGCCACGGTGTAGCGCAACATGGCCCACAAAGTCTGTTTCATGGGCACAACGGTGGGCAACATGGGCACTTGGGCCGCTTTGTAGTCATCGGAGTGGCGAATGGCCAAAGCCCAAAAATGTGGGGGAGTCCAGAGAAAAATGAGCAAAAAGAGCAAAAAAGCGGCCCAAGACACCTGATTAGTGACTGCCGACCAGCCCACGAGCACGGGAACGGCCCCGGCGGCACCCCCGATAACGATGTTTTGGCGGCTCGTGCGCTTCAGCCACACGGAATAAATGACCACGTAGAACATGGTGGCCGAGAAGGTGAGTAGGGCCGACAACAGGTTGGCGCTGACCCACAAAATGGCAAAAGCCACAATTTCCAAGATCCAGGCAAAAATGACGGCATTTCGCGGGGCGATGAGGCCGGTCACTAATGGCCGCCCTTGGGTGCGCTCCATGAGTTTGTCGATATCGCGGTCGATGACCATGTTGAGGGCGTTTGCCCCGCCAGCAGCCAATGAGCCCCCCACCAAGGTGAGCACAACGAGCCACGTGGCTGGCCAACCCTTTTGGGCCAGAACCATGGTGGGAACGGTGGTGACCAACAAAAGTTCCACAATGCGTGGTTTGGTGAGGGCGATATAGCCGCCAATAACGGTGGTGGGTCGGCGACCCGAACCATTGTGCGACAAAGCCCGGCGTGCAAGACGCGAAGGAACGAGGGGGCGAGCACCAACAGCCATGGAAATGCCCATCGTAGAGGCAGAATGTCGTAATGGCATCAACGACCGAATCACCCGCAGCAGATATTGCTGTCGATGAGCAACTCGACACCGACAAGCCATGGATCGTGCTTGTCTGGAATGACCCCATCAACCTCATGTCGTATGTCGCATTTGTCCTCCAAAAACTTTTTGGTTACAGCAACGAAAAAGCAACGGAGTTAATGCTCGACGTTCACCACAAAGGCCGCGCTGTTGTCTCAAGCGGTGCCCGTGAACGCGCTGAACTCGACGTATTTCGCCTACATGAGCATGGTTTATGGGCAACCATGCAACGCGACACATGATGCGCCGTCGCAACTCTGGGCCATTTGTTGCACAACGCGATGGCACGTATGTAATGAAGCTTTCGCCCGATGTGCAGGCATTGCTTGTGCATATGTTCGGTGAATTGCGAGATGTTCTCACCACAGGCGATTCCAACGAACCCGCACTGCAGCGACTCTTCCCTGTGGCCTACCACCTCGACGCCGAAAGCAATGAGGAATACCAACGCCTGATGCGCAGTGAGCTGGTGGCTTCTCGGCTCGCTGCTATTTCGCGGGCCGTCGAGGTCATCGATACCGCTGAGAACCAGTCGCCTATTCTCACGTCGGGCGACATGTCACAGTTCATGCAGTCACTCAATGCCATTCGCCTCTTGCTCGGCACCATGCTCGATGTGAGTGAAGACGATGAGCTCAATGGCCAAAATGGCCTGGAAGATGATGATCCACGGCTGGCTCAACATCATTTATATGCCTATTTGGGGTGGTTATTAGAAGCTTCTATAAGTGCTCAGATGAATCGGGGGGAAATTCGCTAATTCCCTGATAGTTTTGCAACGCTCTCGCGTGGAGTCGAACAAGCCCCCATCGTCTAGTGGCCTAGGACACCACCCTTTCAAGGTGGCGGCACGGGTTCGAATCCCGTTGGGGGTGCGAAATACGGTTATATACAACTTAATATCAGCAATAACGATCATGTTTTTCAATGATCAAAGTGTGGAATTTATGTCGTCACTTTGGTCCCGTGGTGAAGCTGGAGTTCACGCCGGCCTGTCAAGCCGGAGGTCGCGGGTTCGAGTCCCGTCGGGACCGCGTGTGCAGATGTTTACATCTGTCACGGTCGAGTAGCTCAGTCGGCAGAGCGTCCGCCTGAAAAGCGGAAGGTCACCGGATCGACGCCGGTCTCGACCACAATATCTTTATGAAGCGCCGCGACATTGAGGGCCTGCGCGCCCTAGCAGTTGGTGTCGTGGTTTTGTACCACGCACACTTCTTCGCCTTACGTGGCGGTTTCGTTGGCGTTGACGTTTTTTTCGTCCTCTCGGGTTTTCTCATTACGTCGCTGCTCGCTAGCGAGTTCGCTGCCAACAAACGTATTTCTTTGCGCCAGTTTTATGCGCGCCGCGCACGACGCTTGTTGCCGGCTTCCACTCTTGTGATTGTCGCAACCGTTATTGCGGGGCGCATCTGGCTTGAACCACTGCGCTTGCGCGACCTTGGCCAAGACGCCATTGCAAGTGCCGGGTTTTTTGCCAACATCACTTTTGCCAACCGTGGTACCGACTATTTGCAATCAACTTTGCCGCCTTCGGCGCTGCAACATTTTTGGTCGCTTGCTGTTGAAGAACAGTTCTATGTGGTGTGGCCAGCACTTCTTGCTTTATTGCTCTGGCGTTCACAGCGTTTTCGCACACGTGCAGTAATTGGTATTTCAGTTCTGAGCATTGCATCGTTCGCTGTGTGTATATGGCAAACCAACACCACGCAGCAATGGGCATTCTTCGGGCTTCATGCCCGTGCATGGGAACTAGGTCTTGGTGCACTTCTCGCACTTGCATGGAACAACGTCAACAACATCGCGGCATGGCTGCGAGCCATTGTGGGTTGGCTTGGTCTTATTGCCGTCATTGCCAGTTGTTTTCTTTTCAATGAAAAAGTTTTGTTCCCTGGCTATGCCGTGTTGCTTCCCGTTGTCGGAACACTGTTCGTACTCATTGCTGGCGACGACAATCGCTATGGTCCGCAAATTCTTTTGCGGTTTCAGCCGCTGCAATTCATTGGAGCTCGTTCGTACTCGTTGTATCTCTGGCATTGGCCAGCGCTCATTATTGGCGAAGCCGCATATGGCCACACACTGAATGCAACCGAACGCCTTGTTCTCTTGGGTATTGCATTCTGCGGTGCATGTTTGTCGTATTCGTATGTAGAAAACCCAGTGCGTCATTCTGCGAAACTTCAACTCAAACCGCTGTTTGCGCTCACGATGGGTGGAGGCCTCATTGCAGTAAGTCTTGCCGCCGGAATTGTTTTAAAAACGAATTCGTCATCACTTGCCAGCGACGTTGTTGCTGAAGCACCCGTTGCAGTGCAGACAACAACTACTCAAGTTTCTAGTGCAACAACTGTTGCTCCTGCTGCAGAAACCACAACAACTATTCCTTTGCCGCCACCGGTCATCGTGAGCCCGGCTACGCCACTTGAAGCAGTTGAACAAGGTGTGCTCACACAAGAAGTTCCTGCAAACTTGGATCCATCGTTACGTGCGGCCATGGGTGATAAACCCATCATTTACGACAATGGTTGTCATGTGAGCGTGGGCCCATCTACTCCTAAATTGTGTGAATTTGGTGCGAAGAAATCAACATTCACCGTTGCTCTCTTTGGCGACTCGCACGCTGCACAATGGTTTCCCACTATTCAAATGACTGCTCGTCAACAAGGTTGGCGATTCTTGCCCTTCACGAAATCGGGTTGTCCACCAATTGACCTCATCACGTGGAACATGCTCTCGTCAAACACATACCCCCAGTGCAGGCCCTGGCGTAAAAATGTCATCGAGATGATGATTGCGGAAAAAGTACAAGTGGTATTCATTTCATCATCTGTGAAACTCATGGCTGTGAACACACGAAATCCGTTTTTGCCAGAGCAAATAGTTGAAGCACAAACAGAATTACTTACACAATTAAAAACTGCCGGAATTACACCCATTCTCATTACCGATACGCCGTACCCTGGCGACAACGTGCCCATTTGTTTATCGCGCAGTATTAAAAATGTTCCACGTTGTACCTATGACCGTGAAAAGGGTTACCGCGTTGAGCGCATTCAGGCAATTGTTGATGCGGGTGCAAAGAACGACGTGCAGGTGCTCAACATCAGCAACTGGCTCTGCGGTGTTACAAAGTGCCCCACCATTGTGGGCAATATTCTGGTGAACCGCGACGGCGACCACATCACCACGAAATATGCACAATGGCTGCAACCTCTGTTCGATGCAGCGGTCTCACCATACGTGAACTACGTGCGCCAGCGCACCAGCGTTTCCTGAGCCACTGTCGCTACGTGTGTGCCGTCTTGGGCAAACACATAACCAAATGACAAACCTCGGCCACCAACAAATGCATTGCACGACATTTCATACAAGTGCCACTGGTCTGCACGCAAAGGGCGGTGAAACCAAATGGTGTGATCGAGGCTTGCACTAAATGCTGTGCCTGCGTCGGCTGCAGCGCGTGCATCGGGCGACGAACTAAACACCGCATCGGTGGGCAAGTCGTCTGAAATGAAGGCAAGTGCACACTGATGCAACAGCGAGTCGTCACCGGTGGGAGTGGTGACACGCATCCATGCAGCTACTCTGCCTACGCCATCGCGGTCGCCTGCGGGAACTTGCTCGGTCGGAATCCATCGCCTGTCGAAAAAATCACTCCAGGTTGTTGACTCCAACTCTTCTGGTTGCGTCAAGTGTTGAGGAAATTTTGTGGCACTTACTTCTGGAGCATCTTCTGCTTTTTGAAACGACGCCTCGAGGTTCAAAATGGCACCCACGGCCTGACGAGCCACCACACGCCGTGTGACAAAACTGCGCCCATTACGAATACGGTCAACCTCGTAACGCACGGTTTGCTTGTTGTCGCCACGCTGGATGAAATAGGCACGTAGGGAGTGCACCGAAAACTCGGGTTCAACGGTATGTGCAGCTGCTCGCAACGCCTGAGCGACAATATGGCCCCCATACAAGCCACCCCAGGGGTACGCATGGCCAACGCCAATGTACGTATCGGGGCCGTGTGGCTCTAGCTCTACGAGTGCATGAAGATCCATGCACCTATCATGCCGTAGAAATAGTTTTTACGTGGTTAGCTAACGCGCAGAACCATCAACACAGCTTCTGTCAGATGGCTTTCCACTTCATATTCCCCCGCTTTGTCGGCCGTGAACGTGAAGGTTTTGGTGTCGCCCTTTTTGGTCATATCGCCGCCAAGGTCATAGCCATGAACGTGGAATTCGTCGTCAGCATCGGGGTTGGTGAAGGTCAAAGTGACCTGGGAACCTAAAGCGACTTCTTCCACGCGATCTGGCCCTGAATTTTCGCCTACAACTACATCGATAGTGACACTTCCATCACTCATGGTGCTTTCCGTTGAAGCCACCGTGGTCACAACAGCCACCGTGTCAGACGTACTGCTGTCGCTCGAACATGCCACCAGGCCAACCACGGGGGTGATTGCCAAAAGCACTTGCCAGATCTTTTTAGTTTCCATATCTCTCCGTCGCTTGTGGGGGTGGGAAAGTTCCTGCTTCATGCGAAGCATTCATGAGTGTTTGAAGATCGAGCCTGGCGCGTGCCACCCTGGAGCGCACGGTGCCAATGGGGCACTCACATATTTCAGCAACCTCTTCATAGGAAAGCCCTACTAATTGCGTGAGCACAAAGGCGTCGCGCCTGTCTACATCTATATGGGCAATGAGTTCCCGTATGTCGAGAGAGGAATCTTCGGCGCTCACCAGAGCTGGGCGAGTACCTTCATAATCTTTTTGCAGTTTGCGGCGGCGTTGGCGGCGGCGAATTTCATCGAGGCAAGTGTGGCGGGCAATGCCGAGGGTCCAGGCGCGCACGTTGTGTTCGGCGGTCACGCGGTGCAAGGAGCCAATCATCTTGATGAGAGCATCTTGAGCCAAGTCGTCTGCCGATTGGGCATCGACCATGTACTTGCACAATCGCCACACATCGCCCTGCACTAATCGCATCAGGCCTTCTAGTGCAACGCGGTCGCCGTCGCGAGCTTTGAGAGCAGTGCTCGTGAGAAGATTCACATAACTAACTTACCCATTGCAATGTACAAAGAAAGAGTTTGTATGTAGGAACTTTGGCACGTTCCTGAACGACACTATTGCATGACGCACAATGCCGACTGCTCTCCATTTCACATTCTCATTTCAGCTCAACTCGATGGTGAAACATCGCGCGCTGAAGATGCCACATTGCAACAGCACACCGCAGAGTGTGTTGAGTGTTTGGCGCTCCTCACACAACTATCGGTACAACATCGTCGCCTGCGTGTGCACACAGCAGAAATAGCACCCGATATTGCGCTGGCCGTTCTTGCCAAAGCTCACCCTCCCAAGTTGGGCCGCCGCGGTTGGATTCGCCAGGCGCTTTTTACTATTGGTATTACCGAACTCGTGTTGTCGTTACCTGCGTTGCTCTTTGGTGAAGACGCTAATGCACCTGTTCACATTGCTCGTCACGTGGGCTCTTTGGGCGTCGCGCTTGGCATTGCACTTGTATATGCAGCCTGGCGACCCACGCGTGCATTTGGAATGATGCCGTTCATTGCCGCTCTTGGGCTCTGCATTGTTGTGTCATCAGTTCTTGATATTGCTACAGGGCGTGCAGCGGTGCTTTCAGAGTCAACGCATCTCGTTGAATTAGGGGGCATGTTCCTCGTATGGCTTCTTGCAGGGAGCCCACGACCACGGAATCCGTTTTTCTTTTTCCGATCTGCAACACACCGTGTGAAACCCTAACCAAGGTCGTAGTTTCATCGCGTGCAAACTCCTTACGTCATCATTGACCTCGACACAGTCGAGACAAAATTTCGCGAGCTTTCCGAAGCCCTTCACTCCACCGAGTTGTGTTACGCAGTGAAAGCGAACCCAGGCAAACCAGTCATTGAACGATTAGCTGCACTGGGTGCCAGTTTCGATGTTGCCAGTGTTCCTGAAATTGATTTGGTGTTGTCGTGCGGCGTAGAACCAGCCCGTATTTCCTTTGGAAACACCATTAAAAAGCAGCGCGATATTGCTTATGCAGCCCAGCAAGGTATTACGCGTTTCACCGTTGACACCTTGAGTGAACTCCACAAAGTGCTGGCCGAAGCACCTCGTGCGGAAGTATGCGTGCGTTTGTTTCACGATTGTGAAGGTGCCGACTGGCCGTTGTCGAAAAAATTTGGTTGCGGTTTTTCCGATGCAAAAAATATTCTCATTGCTGCTGGCAACGCTGGTTGCACAACAGGTATTTCATTTCACGTGGGCTCGCAACAACGCAACCTCGATGCGTGGCTTGCACCATTACAACTGTGCCAGCAACTCATTACTGAGGTTGCGGAAGAATCGGTTGCACCAGAGTTTGTGAACCTCGGTGGCGGCTACCCCGGTAGCTACCTCGACGACACTCCACATATTTCTGTATACGGCGATGCAATTCGCAAAAGTTTGCACGATGTGTTTGGCAGCAACACGCCGCGCCTGATGGCGGAACCTGGTCGTTACCTTGTTGCCGATGCAGGCACATTGCATACTGAAGTAGTACTCATTAGCAAGCGCGATATTGACGCACGTCGTTGGGTCTATGTTGACTGCGGAGTATTTGGTGGACTTGCTGAAACACTTGGTGAGAGCATTCGGTACCGCTTGCTTACCGAGCACGATGCTTCAGCACCTGCATCTCAAATTGTTTTGGCTGGCCCTACGTGTGATTCTGCCGACATCATTTACGACAAGGCCGGATACTTCTTGCCCGACAACTTGCAAGTAGGCGAAGTCATTCGCATTGCGTCTACCGGTGCGTACACCACTAGTTACTCGGCCATTGGCTTCAATGGGTTTGCGCCACTTGCACAGGGTTACATCAACGTTGTTGCAATGAAAGAACCTGCTGCTTAAGTTTTATAGTTAACTGCCGAACTCGAAACCTAAGTCGGGTGCCACCAACATTGGCTCATAGCGAATGCCGGCTTCAGCGGCCATTGCCGCACATGTGCCACCACGGTCAACAATGACGGTAATGAGTACGACTTCAGCACCAAAAGCACGTACTGCATCGACTGCTTCGAACAGCGATGTACCGCGAGTAACCGTGTCTTCGGTGATGATCACCTTGTCGCCTGGTTGCAGCGCACCAGCAATGCGACCCGTTACACCGTGATCTTTAGATTCTTTTCGTACGCTAAAACTCCGAAGGTTGATGGCACGTGTAGCAGCAACGGCAGCAATGCCATATGCAACGGGGTCGGCACCCATAGTGAGACCACCAATTGCTGTTGCTTCTGCTGGGAAAAACGACAACGCCACATTCGTGACGAGCACGATGCCATCGGGGCGACATGCGGTTTGCTTGGTATCGAGGAACCACGAACTTTTGCGGCCCGACTTCAAGGTGAAGTCACCTCGCTTCACGGCGTGTGCCATGACATGTTCGCGCAAAGCGTGGCGAGCGGGGTCAAGTGGCGGCAGAGAAGTATTTTCAGAATTTACGGGCAGATTCATGGCTCTACCGTACATACCCGATATGTTTTGTAACGTGAATGCAACAAAAGGAACGCCTGCCAAAAAGGCTGCGAAGAAAACCTCTGCCAAAAAAGCTGTCACAAAGTCGGCCAAAAAGGCAATGAGCACACAGCACAAAGACGCTTTGGCCCAGGGCCGTACCGAGGGCCGCATTATTCGCATGTACCTCGAAATTGTGGAAGCCAACAAGCCCAAGCGTGGCCGTAAGCGCACTGCCGACTCCATTACGAAGCGCCTTGCTGCTATTCAAAAAGAACTCACTACCGCCGACGCCATTGTAAAACTGCGCCTTACACAGGAACGCATGAACCTCACCGCCGAGTTAGCAACCAAGCAATTGGGCTCAGACTTTGCAAAATTAGAAAATCAATTCGTCAAAATTGCTGCCGTTTACTCACAGCGCAACGGCATCACCTATTCGGCATGGCAAGAAATGGGTGTTCAACCCAATGTGTTGAAACGTGCCGGCATTAACCGCGACGAGTTATAAAGCATCGATTGTTTTGCTTGCGTGTTCAAGAACACGTGACTCATCGAAAATGAATCGCAGTTGCTCGTGAGTGAGATTCACGTCGAGACTTTCCACCAGCACATCACGTAAATGTGTATTGGTGTCGAGGGCCTTACGCGACAACTGCTGAACAATGCGGTATGCATCGTCTCGGCTCATTCCATTTTCTACAAGTGCAAGAAGCGCCGACTGCGAATACACCACGCCTTGAAGCAAGTCGAGGTTGTAGCGCATTTGCTGAGCATCAACTTCAAGGTTGGTGAGCAATGAAGTAAGACGACGCACCATGTAATAGGCGAGCATTGAAGAGTCGGGTAACACAATGCGCTCGGCAGAAGAGTGCGAAATATCACGCTCGTGCCATAACGGTACGTCTTGAAGTGCAACTTGTAGGTTGCCACGCAACACTCGCGACAAACCACTTAATGTTTCAGCAGAAATAGGGTTGCGCTTGTGCGGCATTGCGCTGCTTCCCTTTTGACCCTTTGAAAAACCTTCGCGTACTTCATTCACTTCAGTGCGCTGCAAATGACGCAGTTCTACCGCAATGCTTTCGATGGTGGTACCAAGCGATGCACATGCCCACATGTATTCGGCATGGCGGTCGCGAGCAACAACTTGTGTTGCTGGTGTAGGAGTGAGGTTCAATGCATTACCTACATACTCTTCAACCGATGGGTCGATATTGGAGTACGTGCCCACGGCCCCCGACATTTTGCACACTGCAATGCCATCGAGCGCATTACGTAAACGCTCTTCGTCGCGGCGCAGTTGCAGAGTCCACAGTGCAACTTTCACCCCAAAGGTAGTGGGCTCGGCATGAATGCCATGTGTACGACCAATGGTGAGAGTGTCGCGGTGCTCATGCGCCAATGCGGTGGTAACGGAAAGCAGTTCAGTCATTTCATCGAGAATGATGAGCATGGCATCGCGCAATGCCCAACACCAACCGGTATCGACAACATCGGTACTGGTGAGGCCGTGGTGAATGTACGACCCAGCAGGGAAGCCAATGCTTTCTTGCAATACGTCAACAAACGCAGCCACATCGTGGTTAGTAATACGTTCGCGTTGCGCAACTGCGTCGACAAATGCTTGGTCGACCACAGGAGCAAGTTCCCGACACTGCGCCGCAATTCCTCTGGGCACGACACCCAATTGTTCTTGGGCTTCAGTGGCAAGAAGTTCAATTTCGACCCAACGCTGCATGCGTGCAGCGTCGCCAAAAATATTTGCTACTGCAGGCAGTGCATAACGCTCAATCATGAACGAATAACACAGTCATCGCGCTCAGGTCCGGTGCCCACCATGGTGACGGGAACTCCAACTATTTTTTCAACGAGCTCAACCAATAAGCGTGCATTGGCATGGAGGCTGTCGTAGGTTTTGCATCCACGTAGTGAGGTCTTCCAGCCAGAAATGGTTTCGTACACTGGCACTACTTGCGCCAATACTTCTGCCCGGTCGGGGTAACCACGCAATGTTTCACCATTCAAGGTGTAACTCACGCATACCTTTACTTCATCAAAGGTGTCGAGCACGTCGAGCTTGGTGAGTGCAATTTCGGTGAGTGAGTTCAGCCGCACTGCGTGGCGCAACATCACGAGGTCGAGCCAACCCGTACGACGTTGGCGACCTGTCACTGTGCCGAACTCGTGGCCAATGGTGATGAGCGCTTGCCCGAGTGCGTCGGGAGCGCCACTTGCATCGGCAAGCTCGGTGGGGAAGGGGCCAGAACCCACGCGAGTGGTGTATGCCTTGGCAATGCCCACCACACGCGAAATATCGCGTGGCCCAATACCTGTACCAGCGCATGCGCCACTAGCGACGGGGTTTGACGATGTAACGAATGGGTAGGTGCCATGGTCAATATCGAGGAAGGTTGCCTGAGCGCCCTCTAACAACAATTGCTTTTTGGCGTCGAGCGCTTCATGCAGTTCATTCACGGTGTCACATATATATGGCGCGAGTCGAGCCCCAAGTGTGGCGAACTGTGCAACAACCGCGTCGACATCGACCCCTTGGCCGCCTAAGGCAACAAGAACAGCACTTTCTTCTATTGCACGCTCACGCACTTGGGCAGCAAACGATGCGGGGTCAAGCACGGCTCCGGCACGAATACCAACACGACGAGCCTTGTCGGCGTAAGCCGGCCCAATGCCTTTCAGCGTGGTGCCAATTTTGTCGTCGCCACGCTTTGCTTCTGCCAGTGCGTCGTGCAATTGGTGCCACGGGAAAATGAGGTGTGCCTGGCTCGATACTTTCAAGCGCGCACACGAGATACCTCGCGATTCAAGCTTGTCGATTTCAGAAAACAGTGTGGGCATGTCGACCACAACACCATTGCCAATGACTGGGGTGACGTGGTTGTACAGCACGCCACTCGGAATGAGTTGCAGTGCGTATTTTTCTTCGCCCACCACCACGGTGTGGCCAGCATTGTGCCCACCTTGGTATCGGGCAACATACGAATGGTCACGAGACAAGAGGTCAATGATTTTGGCCTTGCCTTCGTCCCCCCATTGAGTACCAACTACAACTGTGACGGGCATGTAACGCTCCTAAACGTGGGGAACGTAGATAAAGGCTAGCGCCTCGGTACCTCTCTGGCGATAGGTTTGAGAGGTGGCATCTGCTTCACACCTCCATATTTTGCGCCCTCTCACGTGGTCCAACATGTCTGCATTTGAACGTGCAGAGTTATGCGCCCGTGGCCTGAGCGACATTTTCGACCCGGCCTTACGCAGCTCTATTGGCAACATTGTGGAAGATGTCCGCCAAAATGGCGATGACGCAGTGTGTCGAGCCCTCGCTACTTTCGACGGCGTCGCGCTGTCGCCGGCTCAACTCGCCATTTCGGCAGATGAAATTGCCTCGGCCACCATTGATCCAGCGCTCGAGAGTGCCTTAATTGATGCCATTTCACACTTGCGGGCCTTTAACGAGCACCTCATGGAACGAGCAAGTGCGTGGAGCATTGAACTTGAACCTGGTCTCTTTGCCGGGGAAAAGATCACTCCTATTTCTTCGGTGGGGCTCTTTGTGCCCAGTGGAAAAGCTTCGTACCCCTCGGTGGCATACCAACTGGGTGTTCCTGCCGTTGTTGCTGGAGTGAAAGACATTGCACTCCTCGTGCCGCCAGCACCAGGGGCCAATGGTGCTGTCGACCCTGCAGTGCTTGTGGTGTGTCGCCTCTTGGGCATCACTCGCGTGTATCGCGCCAATGGGCCAGCGGGAATTGCCGCACTCGGCTTTGGCACCGAATCCATTTCTCCAGTGCGCAAAATTGTGGGCCCGGGTAGCCCGGCGGTGACCTGTGCCCAAGTGGAAATGCAACGCCACGGAGTGGCCACCATGATGCTGCTCGGCCCCACCGAAAGCCTGCTCATTGCCGACCACACTGCCGACCCCGTGCGTGTTGCCGCCGACCTTCTCATTGAAGCCGAACACGGCACCGACTCATCGGTGGTGTTTGTTACTACATCTTTAGAACTTGCAGCACAAGTTGATGCTGAACTCGTTATTCAACTTCAGGCTCTTCCCGAACAACGTGCAACTGCGGCTCGTGCATCGCTTGGGCCAAATGGTGGAGTGGTCTTTGTTTCTTCACTCAGTGAAGCTGCCGAAGTTTCCAACCAATATGCGCCAGAGCATCTGCAAGTAGCAGTTGATGAGAATGCGGTTGATGCACTTGTCGACCAACTCGTGAATGCGGGTGAAATTCTCATTGGGCAACACACGCCATTTAGCGCAGCCAACTTCCTGATTGGGTGCCCTGCATCGTTGCCCACCAGTGGCTTTGCACATGTTTCTTCGGGTATTACTGCAGAAGCATTTCTAAAGCGCACTGCTATTGCACGCTCCAACGAAGCAGCCCTGCGCCGCATGGCACCTTCCATTGTTACGTTGGCGCAGCACGAAGGTTTTCCTGCACACGCAAATGCCATTACTAATCGATTCACTACTGGAGATCATTCATGAGTTCATTAAAAGACACATTGAAAGAAGACCTCACCACTGCTATGAAGGCACGCGATGAAGCAACGGTATCTACCTTACGTATGGTCATTGCTGCAGTAATGAATGCTGAAGTTGCTGGCGACGAAGCTGTTGTGCTGTCTGATGAGCAAGTAATGGCTGTACTTCTTGCTGAAGGAAAAAAGCGCACTGAGGCCGCACAAATTTACGCCGACAACGGTCGCTCCGAAGCCGCCGCAAAAGAGCGCTCTGAGTACGCCATCATTGAGCGTTATCTTCCTGCTGCCATGAGCGACGACGAGCTGAACGCCATTGTGCAAGAAGAAGCAGCTAAAGCAGCTGCTGCAGGTGCAACCGGCGGCAAAGCAATGGGTGTTGTAGTGAAAGCAGTTCGTGAACGCGTTGGTACAGGTGCCGACGGCTCACGTGTTTCAGCTGCAGTAAAAATTGCCCTCGGCTAAATTTCTACACACTCGTTTGTAGTTGCACATCAAGTTCACTGTTATTTGCAGTAACCAAGACTGTGGAATCTTCAACAGCTTTGCCTTCAAGGATGAGCACTGCCGCCTTATCAGCAATTTCACGTTGAATAAGTCGCTTCAAAGGGCGGGCACCATAACTGGGGTCGTATCCTTTTTCGGCAAGTAGCAAACGCGCTTCGGGAGTGACTGCCAAAGTAATGCGACGGTCGGCCATGCGAGTAATGAGGTGCTGCAACTGAATGTCAACAATGGCACCAAGGTCGTCTTGTGTGAGTGAGCGGAAACGCACAATGTCGTCGACACGGTTAATGAACTCAGGTCGGAAAAACTCAAGTGGGTCACCGGGCAAGTTGCTTGTCATAATGAGCACCACATTGGTGAAGTCGACAGTGCGACCCTGGCCATCGGTCAGACGCCCATCGTCGAGCACTTGCAGCAAAATGTTGAACACTTCAGGGTGCGCTTTTTCAATTTCATCGAGCAACACCACGCTGTACGGGCGACGGCGTACTGCTTCGGTGAGTTGCCCACCTTCTTCATAACCCACATAACCCGGAGGGGCACCCACGAGGCGACTCACGGAAAACTTCTCCATGTACTCCGCCATATCGATGCGCACCATGGCTCGTTCGTCGTCGAAGAGAAATTCTGCGAGCGCGCGAGCGAGTTCGGTCTTGCCCACACCCGTTGGGCCCAAGAACATAAATGAACCAATAGGGCGGTTGGGGTCAGACAAACCAGCACGGCTACGCCGCACGGCATTGGCGACTGCGGTCACCGCAGCATCTTGCCCGATGACGCGATTATGCAAGAGACCTTCCAGCAGCACCAACTTGCTCATTTCGCCTTCAAGGAGTCGGCTCACAGGAACTCCCGTCCATTTACCTACTACTTCAGCAATATCTTCGGCGTCTACTTCTTCCTTCAACATGCGGTTACCAAGTTGCAAAGTATTGAGGTGCTCGGTTGCGCCGGAAATACGACGTTCGAGTTCGGGAATGCGGCCGTAACTAATTTCTGCTGCTTTGGCTAAATCGGTTTCGCGCTCTACTGCTGAGCGCAATGCTTCGAGTTCTTCTTTCAAAGTGCGAATAGCAGCGATGGCTTCTTTCTCTGCCGTCCAGTGCACTTTCATTTCATCGGTTTGTGCTTGCAAACGGTCGAGCTCTTCATGAATTGCATCAAGACGTTCACGCGACACCACATCTGTTTCTTTGTCGAGTGCCACACGCTCAATTTCTAATTGCAATATGCGCCGGTCAACTACGTCAATTTCTGTAGGAAGTGAATCGATTTCGATGCGCAGTTTGCTGGCTGCTTCGTCAACAAGGTCAATTGCTTTGTCGGGCAAAAAACGATTAGTGAGATAACGATTTGACAACACGGCGGCACTCACGAGTGCACTGTCTTGAATACGTACTCCGTGGTGTACTTCGTAGCGCTCTTTCAAGCCACGCAAAATGGCAATGGTGTCTTCAACACTTGGCTCACCCACGTAAACTTGTTGAAAACGGCGTTCTAGTGCCGCGTCTTTTTCTACATGCTTGCGAAATTCATCGAGCGTGGTGGCCCCAATCATGCGCAACTCACCACGTGCCAACATGGGCTTAATCATGTTGCCGGCATCCATTGCGCCTTCTGCGCCACCAGCACCTACCAACGTATGCATTTCATCGACGAAGGTAATGACATCACCTTGAGCGTCGGTAATTTCTTTGAGCACAGCTTTCAATCGCTCTTCAAACTCACCACGATATTTTGCACCAGCAAGCATTGATGCGATATCGAGTGATATGAGGCGCTTGTTTTTCAAACCTTCAGGCACGTCGCCATCGGCAATACGTCGGGCGAGGCCTTCCACAATTGCTGTTTTGCCAACACCTGGTTCACCAATCAGAACAGGGTTGTTTTTTGTGCGGCGAGAGAGCACTTGAATGACTCGACGAATTTCTTCATCGCGACCAATGACCGGGTCAATTTTTCCTTCGCGTGCACGGGCAGTGAGATCGAGGCCGTATTTTTCTAAGGCCTGAAACTGCTCTTCGGGGTTTTGAGATGTGACGCGATGCGAACCGCGTACTTCACGCAAGGCCAGCAGCATTTCTTCACTACCAATGCCTACGCGCTGGTTCATTGCAAGAAGTAAATGTTCCACCGACAAGTAGTCGTCATGGAGGTCGATACGCAATTTGTCGGCGTTTTCAAAAACGTTGCTGAGCTCGCGGTTCATGCGTGGCTCTTCACTGCCGTATGCGTGTGGCAACTTACTCACGGCCTCATCGGCCTTATTGCGCAGCATTAAGGGTGCAACACCGAGTTTTTGCAAAATGCCCGGAACAATGGTGCCGTCTTGCCGCAATAAGGCAGACATCAAATGGTCGGGAGTAATTGCTGGGTTACTGCGCCCGCGAGCATCGTCAAGAGTTGCAGCAACAGCCTCTTGTGTTTTAGCGGTCCACTTCTTTGGGTCAATTGCCATGGCTAGTACCTGTCCTTGTTAAATATGCTCGGACGTTCGCGGAACACAGCAACTGCTTGACGCAGTGGCACCAATTCACCGCGCAAAACTTCTGTTGATGTTCTGCCAGTGAGTTGTTCTTGAAGTTGCACAACAAGCGCGCGCAACTGTGCAATTTCATCTTCGAGTTGCATCACGTGTCGAATGCCTTCAAGGTTCATACCTTCAGCAGCGAGTTCGGCTACGCGCTTTAAGCGGGCAATGTCAGCCTCGCTATAACGCCTGTTTCCACCCGAGGTACGCCCGGGGTTAATGAGACCACGGCGTTCGTAAATACGCAATGTTTGCGGATGCACTCCAGCAAGTTCAGCAGCAACAGAAATGACATAGACCGTTTCCACTGGAACACCATCTGTGCGCCGCGTTGCCATGGTTATTTCACCTTGTCGCTCATGTTGTGTAATTCAGCGAGTTGTTCAATAATGTCGCGCTCTTCTTTGCTCACCTTTGCAGGAATGTGAACATCGATAGTCACAATGAGGTCGCCTGTTTTTGCGGTTGTTTCAATACCGCGGCCTTTCACTCTGTGCTTACTACCCGACTGCGTGCCACTTTTGATTTTCAGCAACACCGAAGAGCCATCGAGCGTAGGAACCGAGACTTCACTGCCCAGCACTGCTTGGTGGTACCCAACAGGAACGTGCACTAATAAATTCACTCCGTCACGAGAAAAAGTGGCATGCGGCATCACTTTGCATTCCACGAGCAAGTCACCAGCTGGGCCACCATTGTGACCAGGTGCGCCACGACCCTTCAAACGAATACGTTGTCCGTTGTCGACTCCGGCAGGAATGCGCACCTTTACCTCACGTGCACGATGTTCACGGCCAGACCCACGGCATGAACCACATGGGTATTCAATAGTGGTTCCTTTTCCTTGACACCGCGGGCACGGTGAAGAAAAGGAAAACACTCCTTGGTTGGAGTCGACTGCACCACGACCACCGCATTGCGAACATGGTTGAGGTGTGGTGCCGGTGCGTGCCCCTGAGCCTTGACACCCGGAGCACACTGCTTCTGAAGTGAGATGCAGCGTGGTGGTAATGCCATGAGCAGCATCAATGAAGTCGAGTGTGAGTGATGCCTCAACATCGCTTCCGCGTTGTGGCCCACCGCGTTGGCCACGACCACTACGTCCGCCACCGCGACCAAACATTTGGCCAAGAAGGTCGCTCATGTCGCCACCGGTATCGAAACGGAATCCACCCTGACCACCCGGGCCGCCGCCACCAAATCCCATCGGGCCAGCGGCACGTACTTCGTCGTATTCTTTGCGTTTCTTTTCGTCACCTAAAACGTCATAGGCGCTGGACACTTCCTTAAAGCGGTCTTCTGCTTTCGGGTTACCAGGGTTGGCATCGGGGTGTAGTTCACGCGCAAGCTTGCGATACGCCTTGGTGACCTCTTTCGGTGTAGCGCTTTGCGACACACCAAGAACGGCGTAGTAGTCCTTTTCAAACCACTCACGTTGCGCGGTCATTGTTTAGCCCCGCACCTTCACCATGGCAGCGCGCAACACGCGGCCCTTCCATTGGTATCCGCTACGCAACACTTCAACTACTACTGGTCCATCAGATGCACCATCTTCAGATGGTTCGTGCATGACTGCTTCAGCTGTAGCTGGGTCGAAAGGTTGGCCTTCCAAGTTCAATACTTCAAGACCTTGCTTTTGCAATACGCCAAGTAGTGACGACCACACGGGTTCCACACCTTCAGCACCATGGGCAAAAGCTGCTTCACATGCATCGAGTACTGGCAACAAACCTTCAACCAGTTTTCCTGTTGACCTATCGATTTCGTCGGCCTGTTGTGCAACAACGCGCTTGCGATAATTCTCAAAGTCGGCTTGCAAACGCAAAGCGATGTCTTTGAAAGAATCACGCTCTGCTACCAGAGCATCGATGTCGTGTTCAATTACTTCAGCGATGTCAGCATCGGTGATGCTGACATCGCTTTCTGGTAAGTATTCTTCGTTTTCGTTCGTCATGTTGCGAATTACTTCTCGTCAACAATTTCTGCATCAACGATGTCATCATCGTTTGGAGCACCGCTTTGACCACTTGCTGAAGTTCCTTCTGCGTTGGTGTCGCGTGCAGCAGCTTCATACAGTTTTTGGCTAAAGGCCTGGCTGGCGGTCATGAGTTTCTCGGTGGCTGCCTTAATTGCATCGTTATCGGTACCAGCAAGGCTGGTCTTCAACTCGGCAAGCGGTTCTTCCACTGCAGACTTTTCTTCAGCAGAAACCTTGTCGCCTTGCTCACGCAAAACTTTTTCAGTTTGGTATACCAACGAGTCGGCGTTGTTACGTACTTCTGCTTCTGCACGGCGCTGACGGTCTTCTTCAGCATGCACTTCGGCGTCTTTCACCATTTGGTTGATGGTGTCTTTGTCGTGTGCAGATTGACCAGTAATGGTCATCGACTGCTCTTTTGAAGTAGCGCGATCTTTTGCCGATACATGCACAATGCCGTTGGCGTCGATGTCGAAGGTCACTTCAATTTGCGGTACGCCGCGAGGTGCTGGTGGCAGGTCAACAAGTTGGAATTTGCCCAGTGTCTTGTTGTACTGCGCCATTTCGCGCTCACCTTGCAATACGTGAATTTCCACCGATGGCTGCATATCTTCTGCAGTGGTAAACACTTCAGTACGACGTGTAGGAATGGTGGTGTTGCGCTCGATGAGCTTTGTCATGACGCCGCCCTTGGTTTCAATACCAAGCGACAACGGTGTGACGTCGAGGAGCAATACGTCTTTGACATCGCCCTTCAATACGCCGGCCTGTACTGCTGCACCAATGGCAACTACTTCATCGGGGTTCACCGATTTGTTTGGTTCTTTTCCAGTAAGTGACTGCACAAGATCTTGCACCGCTGGCATGCGAGTAGAACCACCCACCAAGATGACGTGGTTGATTTGTCCCTTTGACAAACCTGCGTCTTTGATTGCTTGTTCAAAAGGAATGCGGCAACGCTCGATGAGGTCTGAGGTCATTTCTTGGAACTTGGAACGTGACAACGTTTCATCGAGGTGAAGCGGCCCTTCTGCAGTTGCCGTAATAAAGGGCAAGTTGATTTGTGTTTGCTGCACTTGTGATAGTTCAATTTTTGCTTTTTCAGCAGCTTCTTGCAGACGCTGTTTGGCCATACGATCTTGTGCAAGATCTACGCCGTGTGCGCTCTTGAATTGCGAAACGAGCCAATCAATAATGCGTTGGTCCCAGTCGTCGCCACCCAGAACGGTGTCGCCGTGTGTGCTCTTTACTTCAAACACACCATCGCCAATTTCTAATACGCTCACGTCGAAGGTTCCGCCACCAAGGTCGAAGACCAAAACAGTTTCGTCTTCGCCACCCTTGTCGAGGCCGTATGCCAAAGCTGCTGCTGTTGGTTCGTTGATAATACGCAACACTTCAAGACCAGCAATTTGCCCGGCTTCTTTTGTTGCGGTGCGTTGTGCGTCGTCGAAGTACGCGGGAACGGTAATGACTGCTTGAGTAACGGTGTCGCCCAAGTACGCCTCGGCATCGCGCTTCAACTTCATGAGTGTGCGTGCACTGATTTCTTGTGGCGTGTATTGCTTGCCATCAATGTCGGGGGTCTTCCAGTTCTCGCCCATGTGGCGCTTGACTGAACGAAAGGTGCGATCGGGGTTTGTAATGGCCTGGCGCTTGGCAACTTCGCCCACGAGCACTTCGCCTGTTTTTGAAAAGGCCACGACCGACGGTGTGGTGCGGGCACCTTCTGAGTTGGGGATGACCACCGGGTCGCCGGCTTCCAAAACGGAAACAACGGAGTTGGTGGTGCCGAGGTCGATACCGACTGCTTTTGCCATGGTGGGGGTTCCTTTTTCTTGAAAGAGTGATATGTCGGGCACGAAAGACTCTGTACCGGGGGGTTGATACAGGATCCTTAGTGACTTGTACTCAAGATTAGGGGAGTTCGGAGTTATCCACAACTCGTGCGGGCAAAAAAGTATAAATGTTGAGTGGAAGTGACTTAAGTACTTCCCGTTTGGTAGGGGCTGCTGCAATGGTCGTACCATTTCACTATGACTGGAACGCTCGTCCTTCTTCGCCATGGCCAAAGCACCTGGAATGAACTCAACTTGTTCACGGGCTGGCACGACGTGGAACTCACCGCTCTCGGGAAAAGCGAGGCATCGGCAGCAGGAACCCTCATGAAAGCAGAAGGCCTGGTCTTCGACTTTGCACACACCAGCTTGCTCACCCGCGCCGTACGCACCTGTAATTTGGCACTCGAAGCAATGGATCAAATGTGGTTGCCCTTGCAGCGCCACTGGCGATTAAACGAGCGTCATTACGGTGCTCTTCAAGGTCTCGATAAGAAGGCAACAACAGAACTGCATGGTGCAGAACAAACCAATTTGTGGCGTCGTAGTTACGACATACCACCCCCGCCGGTAGATACCACAAGCCCCGAACATCCGGTCAGCGATGCGCGGTATCGCTTCATTGCGCCGCAAGATCTTCCTGCCACCGAATGTTTGAAAGATGTTGTGGCTCGGGTTCTTCCCTACTGGAACACGGAAATAGTGCCTCAATTACAGGCAAATATGAATGTTTTAGTAGTTGCCCATGGCAATAGCTTGCGGGCGCTCATCATGTACTTGGAAAGCATTAGTGAAGCAGCCATTGCAGAATTGAATGTGCCAACCGGCGTGCCACGCAAGTACACCTTTACTTCTTCCATGGAAGTGAGCGACTCCACATACCTAGGTGACGCCGACGCCATTGCCCAAGCAGCTGCCGCCGTGGCAAACCAATCCAAATAATTGGTTTAGGCTGTGGGTATGGCCTCAAAGAAAACTCCGCTCCAATACCTCGCACAAGTTCCACTCTTTTCTGCATGCAGCACTCGCGACCTCGGCAAAATTGCAAAAGCCGCAGACCGCATCAACATGGTTGCTGGCACCACCATCATCACTCAGGGCACTGCTGGTAAGCAGGCCTTCGTCTTGCTCAGTGGTTCCGCCACCGTGAAGCGCAACGGCAAAAAAATTGCCACCGTGCAAGCTGGCGCCATTGTTGGCGAGCTCTCGCTCCTCGACCGCGGCTCACGCACCGCCACTGTGGTGTGCGATACCGATTGTGAACTCCTTGTGATTGATGCTCGCCATCTTTTTGCGGTCATCGATGAAGTTCCGGCCATGGCTCACAAGTTGTTGGCGGCTCTTGCCACCCGCATTCGTGATCTAGACCGTGCTCATTACGGCTGATAGCAACTAAGTTATATGGTGCTATGACCTCAGCACCACAGAACCCCAGCACCTCGTCAACACCGCGTCGCTTCAAGCCGCATCAACTCTCCATCGCCATTGGCTGTGGCGTGGGTGCATTTGCCTTGGTCTCCGGAGTCATTCCGCAGTTCACCAACTGGCATGGCGACTCTGAAATTTCTCGCACAGTGTTTGGTGGTATTCCTGGCCCTATCCAAGCTGCTTTCTATTCCATTATTCCCATGATGATTGTGTGGGGGTCATTGCGCTTCGCCGACCGCATTCGCAACTGGGAACGCGGCACATCCGACCGTCGTCGCACCACAGCAAAAAATGCGAAGCGCCGTTTAGCCGACTACCGCTCTGGCGTATACATGCGCACCTTGTTGCGTGACTCAGCAGCTGGCCTCATGCACTCCATGATCTACTTCGGTTTCATGGTGCTGCTCGGTGTCACCACCGTGTTGGAAATCGATCACCAACTTCCTGAAAGTTTGAAGTTCTTGCACGGCCGTACGTACCAGGCATACGCACTTGTGGGTGACCTTGCTGGTGTGGTGTTCACCGTGGGTGTGTTGTGGGCCATTGTGCGCCGTTACGTACAGCGCCCGTACCGCATTCGCATTAAAACAAAACCAGAGCACGCCGCAATTCTTGGTGTGTTGCTCGCTATTGGTATTACCGGCTTTGGTGCTGAAGCATTCCGCATCGCACAAAATCAAGCTGCTGGGCTCAACATGGAATTTGAAAAGTGGAGCATTGTTGGTTACCCCATTGCTCAATTGTTCAACGATGCCAGCGTCGGCAATTTAGAAACATGGCACCAAGTGTGGTGGGTCAGCCACGTTTTGACCTTCATTGCATTCCTTGCCTTGTTGCCCATCACGATGTTGCGCCACATTTTCACTTCACCGCTCAACATGTACTTGAAAGACCGTGAGCGTCCAAAGGGTGCAATGAAAGCAATGCCGAACCTTACCGAAACTGGTTTGGAATCATTTGGCGCCTCACTCATTGAAGACTTCACGTGGAAACAACTCCTCGACACCGACGCATGCACCATGTGTGGTCGTTGCACCAGCGTGTGCCCGGCACATGCCACGGGTAAGCCACTCGACCCTCGTGAAATTGTGTTGAAGGTCGGCGAAGTCATGGCTGCTACTGCAGCGCATGCTGAAGGTGGGCGCGTGTCGCCACCACTTGGCACCGTTAAAGACATCACCATTGGCAGCAACTCGGTCTTTGAGCGCATTAGCGCCGAAGAAGTGTGGGCATGCACCTCATGCAAAGCATGCGACGAAATTTGCCCAGTCAATATTGAAATTCTCGACAAGATTCTCGACATGCGTCGTTATCTCTCGCTCATGGAGAGCAACTTCCCAGCTGAACTGGGTAACGCTTACCGTGCCATGGAAAACCAAGGCAACCCATGGGGCATGAACCAAGGTGAGCGTGCCGATTGGGCAAAAGACCTCGACGTTGAAGTAGTCGACCCAGGTGCAGCATTCAATTCTGAATACCTCTACTGGGTTGGTTGTGCGGGTTCATTCGACGACAAGAACAAAAAAGTAACGCAGTCAATGGCACAGCTCTTGAAGCGCGCCAATATTGACGTTGCTATTCTTGGCCCAAGCGAAATGTGCACCGGCGACTCTGCTCGCCGCAGTGGCAACGAGTACCTCTTCCAAATGCTTGCAATGCCCAACGTAGAAATGTTGAACGGCATGGGCGTGAAGAAAATTATTACTCAGTGCCCACACTGCTTTAACACGCTGAAAAATGAGTACCCACAACTCGGCGGCAACTACGAAGTAGTGCACCACAGTGAATTGCTCGAAGAGCTTATTGGTAATGGCACACTCGACATGAGCAACGCAACGCTCGACGACCGCATTACGTATCACGACTCGTGCTACCTCGGTCGTCACAACGATGTCTACATGGCACCGCGCAAAGTGGTGGGCAGCATCAAGGGTGTGCAAGTAGTGGAAATGCCACGCAACGGCACCAAGGGCATGTGCTGTGGCGCCGGTGGTGCACGCATGTGGATGGAAGAAAGCATCGGCACCAAGGTGAACGACGAACGTGCGCGCGAAGCAATTAGCACGGGCGCAAGTCGTGTCGCTACCGCTTGTCCGTTCTGCTACATCATGCTCGACGACGGTGTAAAAGCTGCTGGCGTTGAAGAAGGTTCAGTAAAAGTTGCCGACATTGCTATTCACGTTCTTGATGCTCTTGAGAACGGCGAACGCAAGTTGGCTGCTAGCGATGCACCACTTGCATCACCTGTTGCCGGAAGCTAACTATTTAAAGTTTTCGAAATAGCGACTCGGGGTTGGCCCGCGTTGCCCTTGGTACTTTGAACCAGATGCGCCCTTGCCGTATGGCTTGTCGGCGGGCGTAGTCATCATCATGAAACTCACTTGGCCAATTTTCATGCCGGGGTAAAGCGTGATGGGCAAGTTTGCGACGTTCGACAATTCAAGAGTGATGTGACCATCGAAGCCGGCATCAATAAAACCTGCAGTTGAGTGAATGAGAAGGCCAAGTCGACCAAGGCTCGACTTACCTTCCACGCGTGCCACCATGTCGTCGGGAACACCAACGCGCTCAAGTGTGCTGCCCAATGCAAACTCGCCGGGGTGCAACATGAATGCATCGCCGTCGGCAATTTCCACCAACTCGGTAAGCGACGTCATATCTTTTTTAACATCAATCACACTTGCGGTGTGATTACGAAACACCCGAAATAGGTTGCTCACCTTGACATCGATGGAAGACGGCTGAAGACACGTCTCATCGAGTGGGTCAATAACTATGCGGCCAGCAGCGAGTTGCTCACGAATGGAGCGGTCAGACAAGATCACGCCTCCACCATAGTCAAGATTCTTCGTCGCACTCAAAGAGGTGGCTGGTAATCTGAGAACGTTATCTGCGGGTGTAGTTCAGAGGCAGAACATCAGCTTCCCAAGCTGAGAACGCGGGTTCGATTCCCGTCACCCGCTCTCTTAAATCATTTGGGCAAGTTCATATGCCTGGCGCGTGGCAAAGGTCCAGCGTCGCGGTGCATAAGCATCGCCCAAAATGTGCAAGTCGGAGTGCTTGCCCTTCAAGGCGTTGTACAAAGCATTTTCAGAATGACTACCCGTCGCCAACACTACGGTGTCAATTTTCTTCAGTACTTCTTCACGGCCGCTGTACGAGTGGGCAACGCGCACCCAGTTCTTGCCAATTTCCACTGCTCGCGTGCTCATGCGCACATCGACCCCGGCAAGGTCGACCAAAGCCATCATCGAGCCAATGGAATACGCGCCCACAAGTGGTGACGGAGTCACCGCCGGAAAAATAACCGTCACATGATGACCGTGCCCAGCAATGTGTTCAGCAACAGTGAGGGGTGATGGGCGATCATCTTCGGCAATAACAAGCACGTGCTTGCCTGGTTTCTGATTGCCCTCAATGACATCGGCAACAGTGAGTACATGGGGCAAGGTGTCGCCAGGAATTCCGGGGCGACGCACTTTTGCACCAGTTGCAACTGCCACGGTGTCGGCGCCAAAAGCAAGCACGCTGTCGGCATCGGCCGACTTGTTCAATTCAATTTTCACGCCAGCTTCAGCTAAACGCCACTGTTGAAAAGTGACCCACTTGCCGTAGTTGGCATTCATTCGCACTTTTGTAGCGAGCGCAACTTGACCACCTAAGTGGCCTGCCTTTTCCCACAACGTCACATCGTGTCCGCGTTCTGCAGCTAGACCTGCAAGTTCCATGCCAGCAGGGCCAGCACCAATGACTAACACTTTTTTACGCTGCGTTATTGGCTTCAAGCCGCCTTCAGATTCGCGCCCTGCAAAGGGGTTACTTGCACAACCAAAACCTAAACCTTCAACTGTGGAGCGGTGAATGCAATCGTTCAACCCCACACATGGGCGGATGGATTGCACCCGCTCTAACTTCACTTTGTTGACCAAGTTGGGGTCGGCAATATTTGCGCGCACCATGCCCACTATGTCGGCTTGCCCAGCCGTAATAATTTCTGCCGCACGCTGTGGTGAAGTGACACGACCAACATAAACAACTGGCAAGTGCGTTGCGGTTTTTGCGTCGCCACACATTGCGGCCCAATGACCTTCGGGGAATGTACCGAGTTGAATGTATGAAGGGACACCCCAGTTATTACCAACATCAAGACTGAAGTAATCGACTGTTCCGTCTTCAGTAAATTTACGCATGAGGTACTTGCAATACTCCACGTCGTAGCCACCATCAATCAGTTCATCCATGCACAACCGCAAGCCAACGGTGATGGGGCGCTTTACATTGTCGCGAATAGCATTCACGATGTCGCGCAAAAATGCACGACGTCCTTCGTCGCTGCCACCATATTCATCGGTGCGCTTGTTTGTTTTTGGAGACAAGAAGAATTGAATGATGTCGTCGTGGTTGGCGTGTAGTTCAATGGCATCACAACCAGCTTCGGCGGCAATGGCTGCCGACTCGCCGTATTCCTGAATCAGCCATTTAATTTCATCAATATCCATTGCGTGTGGAATGCGGAAGTCGGCATAGCCACTGGGTTCTTGCGAAGGAGAGATGGGCTTTCCACCTTGCAACACCATCTGTACTGTTCCATAACCACCCGCATCATGAATGGCGTCTTGCATTGCCTTCATCCGCTCGGCGAACAAAGGGTGACGAAAAAGGCCAGGCCCGTGTGCGCCAACACCCGATGGTTCGAAACCAGGAATGAGCGGGTTGGCCACAAAGACGGGGCCGCCGCCTACCCATTCATTTCCACCAGTAATACGCGCGGTGTAGTACTGCACAAACTTTTGAAAATTTCCAATGGGCCCGAGAAAAGCACTTGAGCCCGCAGAGTGCGGTGGCACCATGAGGCGGTGCGTGAGTTTCATCGTGCCCACAGTGATGGGTTGGAAAAGCACCTCGAACTGCGACATGACTACCCCTTCATGAAAACGCGATGAGTTTTTTCGGCGCGGTATGTCCCGATTTACGGGACATACCGCGCCGAGAACACTTACTTAGTAGGGCATGGTGCCGCCATCAACCGGGAACGATGTTCCGGTGATGCCAGCAGCAACATCGCGTGCCAAGAGCACAGCGACTTCTGCAACTTCTTCAACCTTGTTCGGGCGCTTGATAGCTGACTCTGCACAGAACATCGCAATGAGTTCGTCGTAGCCGGCAACTCCCATAGCAATTGCACTGTCGGGGCCGGTCTCGCGCACGATGTCGGTTTCGATGATGCCAGGAAGAATGGCGTTGACAGTAATACCCAACGTTCCCACTTCGCGAGCAGCAGACTTCATGAGACCAAGCACAGCATGCTTTGTTGCTGCGTAACCCGGAATACCAGGCTTGCCCAACTTGCCTTCAACTGATGATGTCACGATGATGCGACCAGCTTCACGAGGAATCATGTGCTGAAGTGATTTACGCATGCCCCAAAAGACGCTGTGCAAGTTCCAGGTGACTTCCATCATCCACTCTTCGTCGGTCATCATTGCAACAGGTGCAGTGTTTTCTACACCACCTGAGTTGAGCACCATGATGTCGAGTTTGCCGAATTTTTCAACAGTGAAATCGACAATGCCTTCGCAGTCTTTTTGGTTGCGTGCGTCGCCTGCGAAATACGCAAGGTTGGGTCCGCCACCCATTTCTTTCATTGCTGCTGCACCTTTTTCTGCAGAGCGTCCGTTGATTACTACCTTTGCGCCTTCGCGCAAGTACGCCTCGGCAATGGCACGGCCAATGCTGCGTGTACTGCCTGTGATTGCTGCAACTTTTCCGTCAAGCTTTCCCATGATGTCTGGTCCCCTTCGTTCGATTCGTTCGTGTGATGTAATTCGTGGTCTTAGTACGCTGCGGTTCCGCCGTCGACGGAAATCATTGAGCCGGTAATGCCGGCGCCCGCTTCAGAAGCAAGAAGCGACGCAACAGCGGCAACTTCTTCGCAGGTATTCAGACGCTTGATTGCTGCTTCAGAAGCAAACCAATCGAGCAGACCTTGATAGGTGAGACCCATTGACGCTGCAGCGGCAGGGCCTTCATCGCGCATGATGTCGGTTTCAATTGCACCTGGGCAGATGCAGTTGATGGTGACGCCCGTGGTACCAATTTCTTGGGCACACGACTTGGTGAAACCATTGATGGCGTGTTTGGCGGTGACATAAATGGATACGCCAGGCTTGCCGTGCTTGCCTTCAAGTGACGAAACATTGATAATGCGTCCCCAACCACGTGGCACCATGTCGCGCAACGCCATTTGGGTGCACCAAAAAGTTGACCAGAAGTTCCATTTGAGAGAATCTTCCATTGCCCAATCTTCCAGGTCAATGACGGGAGCGTGTCCGGTTGCTCCGCCGGCATTGTTGACCATGATGTCGATTTTTCCGTATTTGGCGATTGCAGCATCGATAATGGCTTGGCAACCCTCACGGCTCTTGATGTCGCCTTGGACGAAATGAACGCGGTCGCCGCCATTCATTTCTTTGACCGCCTGAGCACCTTTTTCGGCGCTACGGCCATTGATGACCACGCTTGCCCCGTCGGCAAGGAACCCCTCGGCAATGGCTCGGCCAATACCGCGGGTACCTCCTGTGATGACAGCAACTCTTCCCTGAAGTTCCATAGTTATCCACCCGTTCCTCTCGCCACTGTGGCGACTGTCTGCGTAGAGTAGTCGGGAAATAGTCCGGGGTAAAACGCCGGGTGCTCAGATCTTTAAAATTCCAAAAAATAGACCATCACCAACGAGAAAAAAGGACGGGAAAGCGTGTCGAAAGCAGGCTTGGCAGCGTTAGAAATCGCAGTACAGGAAGTAAAGACGGTCATCTCCACCCTCACCGAGGAGGAGTGGTCACGCCCCAGTGGCTGCAAAGGCTGGTCGGTACGCGACCTCGTGGCTCACATGAGCTCAAACTACAAAGAAACCGTTGACCCTTCGCCAGCACCTGCAGAGCCCATCAACTTGCCAGCCGAGCGGATGATGGACATGTTGGTCGATATGCGTGATGGCTGGACCAACCAGCAGATTCTCGATGAATACCTGGCCTTTGCCGACCAGGCCGTTGCCGTCTTGGCTTCAATGCAAGAAGAGCCATTGGCCTCAACAGTCATTCCTCTTGCCGACCTTGGTTCATACCCCATGAACCAATTGGCCGACGCCTATGCCTTCGACCACTACTGCCACTTGCGCATCGACCTACTTGCCCCCGATGGCCCCATTGAGCGCAAGATGCCGAACGCCGACGCCACACGCCTTGCTCCTGCCATTGGCTGGATGATTACCGGAATGCCACAGATGCAAGCCGACCTCGGCCGCACACTCAGTGCGCCCATCACGCTCACCCTCACGGGCCCTGGTGGTGGCGTGTGGACCATTGCACCAGCAGGAGCCGATATCACCGTGACACCAGGAAAAACTCCTGGCACTGTTGCCGATGTGAGCAGCAATGGCCACTCATTTATCAACTGGGGCACACAACGTTCCGACTGGCGCGAGCATTGCAAAGTCACGGGCGATGAGCCAGTAGCTGCTCAGTTCCTTGACGCGCTGAACATTATTTAGTCAGTAGCGGGTCTGAGCTTCACACTTGTGTGCGGCTTGGACCCGCAGCTGAATCTTTAAACATCGCCTCTGCGTCGAAACCAATGCGCCCATCGGGAATGAGTTGAATGACAACTCGCGCTGGTGAGTCGAGGTGCTCGGCAAATGCTTTTTGTCGCTCCACGCTTTCGGGGCGCACACGCGCAGCAAGCACTTTGTAGAACCACTGTTTTGTTGGCTCATCTTCGTGCAACACAATGCTGCCCTTGTAGGTAAGCGCTTGGCTGATGCCAATGTCGGTACCGCGGCTTGTAATGGCTATGCATCCACGCGGACGTTTGCGATACGCCTTAATGCGCTTGCGCTGTTCAGTAGCAGTGAGCCAAAAACTTCCGTCGTGGAAAAAATAGTTCATGTACACACCAACAGGGTCTCCTGTTGATGTGGTCCACATGAGGCAACACTCGGTTTGTTTTTCCACCAGCACTTGTTCGCGCTCGGCAGAAAGTTCGAAGACGCTGACGTCGTCGTAGTTACCAGCCATTAAGCAGTTTTCTTTTTCTTCTTAATACGAGCAACTGCTTGCTGGCTAGCAAGTGACACAGCGATGATGAGTGTTGTTCCTTGGAAGAGTGGCTCTACCCAGAATGAACCAGAACCCACGACGAGTTGCAAGCCCTTGATGCCAAGTGCGAGTGCGTACAAAGCTAAGAGTGTGCCCCATACGTTCGGGCGACGCGACAACTGTGATGCACCGAAGAACACTGCAGCAATTGCGGGGAACAAGTAACCAGGGCCAGTTGCAGTAGAGAAGAAGCCGATTTTCACCGACAAAATGACGCCGGTAATTCCTGCAATAGTTGCTGAGGTGATGAGCGAGCCCCACACCATGCGGTCGGTGCGCACACCTGCAAGACGAGCTGCTTCAATGTTGCCGCCGGTTGCAAAGAGGTAACGCCCTGCTGGTGTCTGCTCAAGAACAAACCACAAAATAGCGGCGATGATAATGAGATAGATGAAGAGAACCGGAATGCCAAACACTTCGTAGCTGCCAAATTTCAAATACGACTTGGAATACACCGAAGTGATTTGACGGTTGTCAGAAATTTTCAACAACACTGCAGTAACAATTTGTCCAAGACCCAACGTGGCAATGAACGAGTTCACTTTCAGTTTCACCACAATGAAACCCGATAACACGCCAAACAACATGCACACCGCAACTCCGCACAATGCAGCGAGCCCTGCGGGCATGTTGAATGAGCGATGGAAATCGTCAGACAACCAGGTGGTGATGCACAACGACAGTGAGGTCATTGCACCAATGGACAAGTCAAAAGAGTTTGTAGCGAGTGGCACTAAGAAGGCCAAGGCCAAGAGACCTATAGCAACGTTCTCACCCAAGATCAGCTTGAAGCTTGCGACACTTAAAAAGGTGTCGGGCTTCCAGATACCAAAGATGACAATGAAAGCTCCGGCGAGATACAAAGCACTCAGTCGGTCGATACCTAAACGAGTAAGCATCGATTTCTGTGGTGCACTTGCGGTTATTTCTGTAGATGACACAGGTATTCCTTTCACAAACGAATAAAAATAAAACGGGTTACGAGGCTGTTGCCATGCTGGAACCAGCAAGCAACAATTGATCGATCTTTTCTGCAGACAAGCCAGAAGCTCGTGTGAGTGTGTTGGTGATTTGCCCGCGATACATCACCACAACGCGGTCGCACAAGCGAGCTAGTTCTGAAGTATCGGTAGAGCACACCACAACTGCTGTTCCGCCGGCTGCTGCTTGGTCGACAAAGGCGTGAATTTCTTCCTTCGCGCCAATGTCAACACCTTGGGTTGGTTCATCGAGTAGCAACACTTTTGGATTCAAACGGAAACTCCGCGCCATCATGATCTTTTGTTGGTTTCCACCAGACAATGTGGAAATGGGAACTTCGGTGCCGGCAGTAACAACGGAAAGTTTCTTCACCCATTCGGCTGCTTCTACTTTTTCTTCCTTATGACTGAGACGACCACCATGCGCATTGCGCTCAACATTGCTGAGGGTGATATTTGCGCGCACGCTCATGAGCGCAAGAATGCCATTGCGCAAACGGTCGACGGGAACAAACGACAAACCCTTGGTGAGCGATTCACGTGGGTCGCCACCTTTCAGTTCTGCACCATCGATGAGTACGTCGCCCTGGCGCGTTAACGCACCGGCCAAAGTGCCCACCATGGTGTCGCGGCCGGAGCCAGTGAGACCCACGACGCCAAGTACTTCACCTGGTTGAACAGAAAAAGACACGCCGTTAATGCCGGCTCCGACAAGACCTTGCACCTGCAAACGCGGCGCAAGTGAAGCATCGACCGTGCGGTCTGCCGCAATGGAAGTGACTCCTCGGCCCACAATCATTTCAATGAGCGAGTCCATGTTGAGATCTTTGGTGGCTTTGGTGCCCACCACTTTGCCGTCACGCAACACCGTGACGCGGTCGGTGATGTCGAACACCTCTTCTAAGTGGTGAGATACGAAAACAACACTGATGCCACGCTTGGTGAGGCGGCGCACCGCTTCGAACAAGGTGTCGACGTCGGCTCCGGGCAGCGATGCCGTTGGCTCGTCGAGCACCAAGATGGAAATACCTTCTTTAGTGTCTTGCAACGCGCGAGCAATGGCAACACCCGTGCGGGCTGCAGCGCCCAGGGTGGCAACCGGGGCACGCACGTTGATGTCGAAACCCAGGTCGAGAAGAGCCTGCTTGGCCCGCTTGGTTTCAGCGGCCCAGTTGATGCGCCTGCCAAAGGAGGTGTCGTACCCAAACCCGAGTGCCAGGTTTTCCACAGTGCTGACGGCCTCAACAAGGCCAAGATCTTGGTGTACAAAGCGAATTCCGGCTTCATGGGCAGCGACTGCACTTCCCATGGCGAAGTCGTGGCCGCGCATGGTGACCACAAAGTTGGCGTCGGGCTGGTGAAAACCGGCCAAAATCTTAATGAGGGTGCTTTTTCCCGAGCCATTTTGGCCCACCAGAGCATGTACTTCGCCTTCTTCAATGTCGAGTGCGACATCATTGAGGGCCACTTGGCCAGGAAAGGTCTTCGAAAGCGAATGAATATGGAGCGTTGTAGCCACTGTAGTTGTCTCTCCCCCATGATGTGACGTACGTCTCATAGCGTACATCAACTGCTTGTGTGATCAAATGCTGATTTCTGTAGGAAGTTCTACTAAAGATCTCTTGGTTTATCCAATTTCCGTCAGTAAGGTTCAACGGTCGTTCTCAGACTATCTGAAACGGCACCTTCCAATACACCACTAAAAGGGGAATACATTGCGTAAATCAACCGTTCGGGTTGCTGCTGCTGTGTTTGCTTTGGGTCTTTTCGCTGCCGCTTGCGGTAGTGACTCAGATTCTTCAGTAACAGAAGACACAGTTGCAACAGAAGACACCACTGAAGTAACAGACGATACAACTGCAGCAGCTCCTGCTGTTGACGAAGTCGCTGCTGCTAAAGAAGCTGCTGCTCAGGCAGTCACCATTCCAGAAAACATCGCGTTGACCGTTGCTGCCTCAGCAACACCACCAACCGGTAAAAAAGTTGCTTGGATTTCTTGTGAACTCCCAAGCTGCCCAGAAGTAGGCGAAGATTGGCCAGCAATTGCCAAGCTCCTCGGCTGGGAACTCAAGGTCATCAACGTCAAGAGCTTTGAACCAGCTCCTGGTATTCAGCAGGCACTCGACTGGGGCGCAAACTACATCGCCATCTCGGGTTCACCAATTGCTCTTTACCAAGCACAGTTCGATGCAGGTATCGCAAAAGGCGTGAAGTTCACTTCGGCTTACACCACCGACAAGCCACAGGGCGTTGACGGCGGTATCGAAGGCCTTCTCACCACTGTTGGTGATGCTTCCTATGTAGAAATGGCCATGAAGGCATTTGCTCCATGGATCATCGCAGACAGCAATGCAGAAGCCAAAGTAGTAATGGTCAACATTCGCGACTTCCCAGTTCTCGTAGCTGCAGAAGAAGCATTGAAGGCAAACCTTGCTGCTGGTTGTGCAAAGTGCACCTTCGACGTGATTCCTGTAACCATTGAAGACCTCGGTGGTGGAAAAGTTCCTCAGGCTGTTGCTTCATACCTCCAGGAAAACCCTGAGACAAACTACGTTCAGTTTGCTTTCGGTGGCTTGCCAACAGGTGTAAGTGCTGCATTGAAGACCGCTGGCATCACAAACGTGAAGCTTGTTGGTGGAGACTTCTCAGCACCAAACTTGCAAGAAGTAGTTGACGGCACAAACTCTGCATGGACCTCGAACCCTAAGGCTGAAGCCTCATGGATCATGGCTCACGCAATGGTGCTCGACTCTTTGGGTGACACATACACCGAAGAGCGCACAGGTGCTGCACTTCAGACCTTCATTGTTGATACACCAGAAGCTGCTAAGGCAATTCTTGACGGTGGC
>Ga0315909_10000956_pt1 | contig 38815 bp, 47 predicted proteins | sample LakEriMetagenome_11_FD_203527 | JGI IMG/M metagenome (GOLD analysis project Ga0315909, IMG submission 203527) | Freshwater fungal communities from buoy surface, Lake Erie, Ohio, United States - Buoy 2 MA125 | ecosystem: Environmental > Aquatic > Freshwater > Lake | place: USA: Lake Erie, Ohio... | reverse complement strand
CGTTGTTTACATTATATATACCAGCACCAGATGTGGTATAAATTTTAGTAAATCGATCTACAAGCGCATTAGTCTGTAAAGTACCTAATGATTGTATACGATCTGTGTCAATTACTCTCAATTCATCGCCACCAACGTTACGAATAACGACGTCTGAAGAGAATAACCGTTTTAAATTGTCAAATAATCCCATAATATATTGATATGTTATAAATATTTATTTATATTAACCAGCTGATGTCTTCCATACCGCCTCTGCCATCATCCATTTTCCAAGGATTATCAGGGGTTGGATTATGCGGTGAGTAAAAGCTACTTGCTCCGGTATTATACGAAATTCTTCCTATACCTCCAAGCGAAGCACGAGTTAAATCCATACCTGTTTGAGAGAATTTTAAAGCAGTGTCACGTAGAAACATACCAATACCAAAGGCCATTATAAGATCATCATTATACCCATCATTAGCTTGAGCTTTACCATGTTTCCAAACAAATGTTCTTAATTCTTCTAATAGTCGACGAGATTGAATAACACAAGCTCTGTCACGCATATATGCTTCTAATTTTGAAACAACAAGTGGTCTTGTTTTAGTAGAGTTAGTGAAACCAGGTACTAAGTTATTATCATTTCTGTTTAAAAAATTATCCATTGTGATGTTAGCAGTATCTGATTTAGATGAGTAATATACATTTTGGTATCCTCTATCTAGTACTGTTTGTATTGTATCCCAACCAATATTAGCGTTTTCAATTACTAACAAAGCATTATTCCATTCAGTAGCTATTGATACTAATAAATGACCATAGTCACGAGTACCAATTTGTCCTTTATATTCTTCTACTTGTTTAGCTTCATTTATATCAATTACATGGCATGCGGAATAGTCTTTACCATCACCTCTAGCTACGTCAGCTATAACCATATATTGTTTTGTATAGTCAGGATATTCCCAACGCCATAAATTACCATCAAATCCACCTTTAGCTATAGGATCAGCTTGATATGTTTGAATATACCAGTTTAAAATATCAGGTTCAACTACTGTATCACCTGAAGTAGTAAAGTCACAATCACATTCTTGAGCGGCGTTTCTAACTCCTAAAATAGCATCTTGTTCATCTCTCCATTTTTGAGATCGTTCAGGGTGTACAGTCCAAGGTAATTTGATAGATACAAATCCATTTTTACCTTCTTCACCTCCAATAAATGTTCTATGGAACCAGTTACCTGTACCAAATGGAGTTGAAATAGCAATACATTGACCTCCTGTAGCCAAGGTTTGTTGAGCAGAAGCGAAAATCTCATCAATACCTTCAATAAACGCCGCCTCATCTAGTAACAGTAATGACACGGCTTCAGATCTACCTGCGTCGCCTGTCGCTCCAATTGCTTTAATTTGAGACCCGTTACTTAATTTTAGACTTAATTTATTGTTTTCTATAGCTTTTAGTTGTAACCAACTTGGTAAGTTATCATAAGCAAATTTTACTTTAGTAACCATGTTTTTAGCAGTTTCCTGCTTAGTAGCGATACAAAGTACGTTTTTATCTTTATTAAATAACATTAACCAAAGTGAATAAGCTGAAGATAGAGTAGATATACCTAACTGTCTTGACTTATTTACAATACTATATTTATTCTTTTTAAATTGATGTAATACACCTTCCTGAAATGGATATAGATTAAATTGAATTCTGCCGCGTTGTGGGTGTTGAATCCAATAATATTTTCTCATAAAATAAACAGGATCAGTTGCGCATTTAATATACTCCTGTTTAATTATCTCTTTAATATTCTGTTGATCACTCATGTAACTGTTTATATATAAATATATAAAGAAAACCCGACCTTACGGGGTCGGGTTCAGAGCTATAATACTGAGACTATAGCGGGGCTTATTTTGATTTTTGTCTTAAATATTCTATAACATTACTAATTACACCTCCATTAGGAGCACAATCAAAATTATTAAAAATTAATTCCATTCCTAAAGCTACTTTATTTGCTTCACTAGCAGGTATATTAATTATACTATTATAAAGAGACTCGTGACTATTAACTTTTAAAAGTTTTTTAAGTTTAATATCAGCTTTATTAGCAACATTAGCTAACTCTTGCATTCTTTCAATTTCGTTCATTTTAGTTTTATTTTATTTCACTAACATCAAATATACTAAACCGCCAGCGATTAAACCAGCACCTATTTTAGTAAACTTATTTTTTGCTTTTAGTTTTGTATTTTCTAACTGTAAAGTATTATATTGAAATTTCCAATCTTTAATTTGTGTTTGTTGATTAGCAACCATGTTCTTATAGGTATTTTCCTTAGAAACATACTTAGCAATAACACTATCTTTAACAGTTACTTTTTCTTCTAATGTATTAATAGATGAATCTTTAAGTACTATGATTTGTTTAGCACCATCTAATTCTACTAAATCCTTAGCTGCACTAACTAATACTGGTTGTGCTACTAGTAATGGGTTACTAATTGTATCTGCTGGGTAGCGATTATTAAATGAGGTTACTAATTCTGGGTCAGAATAAGCATCAATGCTATTTTTTTCTACTTCAATAATTTCTCTAATTTTAACTACTTTAGCTTTTTGATGATCCAGTTTGTATTGTAACTCAACAGCTACTATATCTAAAGAATCAATTTCAGCATCATCTTTAGCAATTTCTAATTGCATACTATCAACAGCATGTACTAAACTGTCTTGTTTTGTTTTAAATTCTTCTGTTAAACCAATATTTGATACTTTATCAAATGCTAGCCATAACAAAATTAAAATTAAAATAATAGGTAAAATGTATTTTTTCATAAGTTTAAATTTCTTCTTCTCCATCTAATTCAATTGGTTCATCATCAATTCCTAATTTTTTAAGTTCATCTTCTTCACTACTTTTTCTCTTAGATCCGATAGCTGGAATTGAGTCTTCACCTAATGCTTTTAGAATTTGTTTTAAAACACCTTTAGTATTAGTAACACCAAATTTATATTTGTCTAGATCATTTAATACTTTAACATAAGCATTATAATCTTCTTCTTTTAGTTCTTCTATTTTATCTACAAGCTGTTGAACTAAACTTGGTAAAGCTGCTTTAGCAGTTTCTTTAGATTTTAATTGAGCTGATTTAAAATCACTACTTGACATACCACCATCTTCAACTTCCTTAACTACACGACCTGTTTTCATAGTTGATGTAGCGTATTGTTTAATAATTTTAGAGATTAAATCATCATTATCAACAAACCACTCACCAGCTCTCATATTTGAACCTGTAACTTTAGGAGCTTTAATTTTAGTAAATTCTTTTTCAGATGGTTCATCATCTGTATCATCAGTAGCTGTAGGAGCTTTTTTAGTTTTAAGCTTACTTTTACCTATAAATAAATCTTCAGCATCATCAGCACCTCCAAAAAACGCGCCTTCTTCATCTTCAGGAGCAGCAGCTTGTTTAGGTGTTGTTGTAGTTAACAACTGATTTCTAATATCAGGAGTGAAAGACCAGTTAACACCTGGAGCAGCATTTTTTTCAATGTCACTCTTAAGTAATTCAACTTCCATTGGTTTAATACCTTGTTCTTTCGCTTGAGCTACAAAATAATTAACAACTTGTTGTTTTCTATCTAGCTTAAAACTTGAAGGATCTTTAATTCTATCACTAATGCCTGGAAAATCAGAATTTAGTTTGTATTTTTCTTTAGCAATACGAGCCATTTCCTTTACAGGAACTTTAATTTTAAGTTTTGACTCAGTTAAAAATTTTTTGTAGTCGAAATCTGCCATGATTTGTTTTTATTATAGTTATAAATATTTTAAAATATACTGTCTAATATAGTATTTATACGATCTCCAGTAGAACCACTTAAAACTATCATCTTTTTAGGTGGATGTAGTGTAAGTAAACGCAAAATTTCTTGATTTACATTAGCTCTATATTCAAGATCTGTCTCTCTAACACCATTGTCTTCCATATTAGTACCAACAGGATCAATATAAAATACAATATCATATTGGTCTTTCAATGTCATAGCTGTGTTGACTAATGACGATTTAAAACCGCTATCTATTGATTTAGCCAACATTGTAAATGCTGATACGTCCCATATTGTACGGTCTGTTATAATGTCTTTATGGAGTAGTTCACTAGCACGTTCAGCTAAGAATACTATTTGGCCATTAACTGTTGAATCAGTATTTAATGGAATACCTAAATCTTTTAAGTATTTGCTACGTTCTGTAGCTATTTTATATTTTTTGAACAAGTCTAGTTCAGCTAACGCTTTAACTAGCGTTGTTTTACCTACAGACATTGTTCCGCATAATCCTATTTTCATGTGTTCAGTTTGGTATAAATATTAAATTAGAGACGTGTATCGTATTTTGGATCTTTAGCTGGTGGTACACCATTTGAATCACGTTTGCGATCCATAAACTCATCTTTAGTATATTGAATACCAAATAGCCAATATTCTTTTTTTCCATCTGGATGTACAACAGCTGGTTCTTCCCAGTTATGTAATTTACCATCTAAATAGTGAACGATTCTACCATCAACTGATTTCAATCGTTTAACACCTGATATTTCTTTAGCCATATTATTTTATTTTATTAAATATAATTAATTAGTTGAGGTTAAGTCTACAAGATGACTGTGTTGAATTAACTTTTCAGCAACATAAATACCATGTGCACCTGACACTGTAATACCACGAGCACTTAAAGCATCACCTACAAAGTATACATTTGGATAAGTTGTTAATGACAAGTTATGGTAATTAACTAATGGCTCAGGGCTTAAATATTTTACTTCAGGAATATACATACCCCAATCATCACCAAATTCAAATACCTTATTCATATCATCAATAAAGTTTAAAACATAATCAGCATATTCACCCATTGCTCCTTTAAATCCATCTAAAAATTTAATTTGATGTGCTGTCACATCTGTACCCTCAGATGTTTTACTTACAGTTCTAGATGGGCTATAATATAATCCCTTTCCATCTATTTGTAATTTTTGTACTACATCTCTACTCCACTTAAATGGATCTTCAATACCCTTAATTTCCATTAGAATACCAAAGTTGGTCATTTGATTTTCAAATTCCTTACCTTTTTTAGCGTGACCATTGTAACTAACATCTCCATAAGTTTCTTCAACAGCCACATATGCAGCATTATTATTAGTACAAAATGAACGTAAACTAACGTTATTAAATTTTTGATATAATTTGAAATCATAAGATACATCAATTAGTTTTTGAAAGTATTTTTGTGGCGCTTCAAAACGAACACCAATCTGTACTGATTTAGGTTCATTAGGTAATTTATAATCATCAGCTAATTTTTGAGCAAAATCAATACCTGATTTACCTACAGCGAATATTAATTCATCTCCTGTTGTTCCATACACAGTATATTCTCCTCCTTTACCTTGTTTACCTTCTACTAAAGTATAACCATGAGGATTTTTAAAATCAATATATGTGATTTCAGTATTCCATTCAAATCTAACACCTTTATCTAACAAATATTGATACCATGTTTTAGCAATCTCATGTAAATAATTAGATCCAATGTGCCATACAGGAAACATTCTCAAACCAAAGTATGGTTTAATAAATTCAGGTTCTTCTTGTGGATCAGACATAAATATTTCATCTGGTTTAGGATGGAAACGAGTAAAATTATCTACTACTTGTTTCATCAATTCCATTGCTTTTTCTTCGCCGCAATACTTAGCTAATTGACCACCAATTGAGGTATGATATGTTAATTTACCATCTGACCAACCACCAGCACCTAACATTCCTGTCATTACCTCTTCAGGTAAGCGATTGATTGGGTCATTACCTTTGTCTATAATAGTGATTAACTCACCAGGATATCCATTGTCTACTAGTTTAGTAGCGGCGTTTATCCCTGCTACTCCTGCTCCTACAATAACGATTTTTTTATCCATTCTGGGGTGTTATTTAGTTTGTTATAATTTAATTTTTTAATTCCAATTTTGTCTTTAATATAAAATTCTCTATACGCATTCAATGTATCGTCTTTTTTATATTCATTAGGCATACATTGTGGTGGAGGTATAAATTCACTATTTGGAATTTTACCTTCTAATAAAGATAAGTTATCTTTTACCCATAGCAAAACTTTTTCTGTTGCATGTGACTTACCATATCTAACAACAAACTCATCACATATCTCTAAACCATGTTCAAGTAACCATTTAACATGATTCATTGACTCACGAACCCACTTTGTTGATGGGTGGTTATAATGAGCTTTCTTGTATGGAGCTTCTATTCCATAATGATGAAATGTTGTACATAACATTTGAGCAGACTCAATTTGCATCTTGCGGATATGATCATCTACTAACTGCTTAGCAGCTACTTTTGGATCAGGGTGGATGTAAAATATATTCATAATAACTAAATATAATTTATTTATATAGGTCAAATAGAGAATGGCACACCTTTTGGGTGCGCCACAGCTGCATAATTTTTTTAAGTCGACAGGCTATGAATCTGTCTATATGTTATAAAGATATATCTTCAGGATCTAATTCACCTACTAACTCATCTGTATCTTTTGTATATTTTGAAGCGTATATAAAATTTCCCTCTTTTCTATCATTTTCATCTTTAATATCTCTATAATCACCATTATCAGAATTAAATAATTCAAATTTACCATAATAATTATATAATTCACCTTGCCCCCAAACTTTATAAACAACTCCCTCATCATCTTCTGATGTACTTCTAGCTTTATCCCAATTCCAAACTATAGGTTCGTTTACTTCTTCATTTTCAACTAAAATTCCAGCTAATTGCTGCATTCTTTTAATTTCGTTTAGTTGTTTTTTCATATTGTTTTACTATATATTATAAATATTATGATACTTTAGCGAATATAGATGAGAAGCTAGAACTTGATTTAGCATATCCAACTAATTCACTTATAAATTTATCTTTATTGTCACTACTTAATTTACCAAATTGGTTTAAAAATTCAACATTAAAATAATTACTTGTTCTATTACCTAATGGTGCTTTTTTAAAGTTATTAGTAAATTCTTCAGTACTTACTTTAGATAATGATTTAGTATTGTTATATAATTTATAAAAATTACTTATAAAACCAGCGTCTGGTTTTTGACAAGATGTTAATATTTCTTTTTGGTTAGATAAACCAGGTTGTCCTAAACTTTTTAAGATGGAACTAACAATTCCTTGTCCTATTTTACCACCTGATGCTTCTTTACCTTTAATTTCTCCTTGCCAGCTAGTTATGTCATTGAAATTTCTAAATTGTACTTTACCACCTTCAAAACTTAAATAGATATCTTTAGTAGCAAATATATTTTTGTCTATAGGTTCTATTTTATCAAATTTAGTAGTTGATTTTGCTACTTTTGGATTATTATAAACTTCAACTTTACAAGCGCTACATTTTTTTAATGATACTCCAATTAATTTTTTAGCGTTAAATAGTTTAGCTATCAACGCATTTAATTGTTCTAAATTAGTAGGAAATTCAATATCCTTAACTTCATCAGTAGCCATCCACATATCAGCTGGATTCCATTTATTTATGTTTGCATCTACTCCAGCATTTTTAAGTGCTATTTTAGCCGCAGCTTCTATTCTAGGAACAATACCTGATTGTCTATAAAAGGTAAAGTTGCTAGGATATTGTTTAGCTAAAGCATTAGCTGTGCTAGAAGCTGTTACTTGCCAATCTGGATTATCTTTAAGGAATGTTACCATTTCTTCAAGTGATGAAGATGTATTTGTACGTTTTGAAGCAGATTTAATATTAGTCGCTGTTAAATCTTTAGGTGTTATATCTTTTCCTTTATTATAACGAATAGCATTAACTAAACATTGAGCAGATTCTTGAACTGCTGTTTGTTCAGCACCACCACCAGATCCTTTACTTGATTCTCCATAATGTCCTGTCACTGATGATTTAGATAAGGCTATATAGTATTTTGTAGCTTTAGCTTTACCATCAATTAAATTCATTATTTGGAAATAATTATTTCCTTTTTCTTGGTAAATTAGAGTACCTGGTTTTTCTACATTTTTGAAAAGTAAATTACTAGTATCTGCTTTACCTTTTAAAGCTTTTTTAACATTAGACTCAGCTTCAGGTGTGATAGTATAATAAGGATTAGGTCCTTTTTTTGTTTGGTAATCAGGAGATATAGTTAACTCAGTAACTATGTTTTCTAGTAAATTTAATAGAAACTTTTTTTTTGATTCTTGTATTTCTTCAGGTGCTTCTTCTTCTGGTGTTTCCTCAGGTGTTTCTTCAGGTGTCTCTTCAGGTGTTTCTTCTGGAGCAGAAGTCATTTCTGCTTCAGGTCCTTGAGTTGAAGGAGCTGCTCCTAACATTAATAGGTTAGCTATTTCAATAGTTGCTCTTTCTAATTCACCTATACTTGATAACCAGTATTTTTTACCACTTACTTTAGCTTCATAAGTTTTACCCATCCATGTTAGATAGAAATATTGATTATTATGTAAAACAACCTTAAATACTGTTGGCTTAGGAGCCATTATATAGATACCATTAAGATAATCTCTAAAGTCTTCAGTCAATAACTCAACTAAAGTCTCTGTTAATGAAGGATATTTTTGTAAAATAAACTCTAAAGGATTAGACTCATAAGTAAGTTCTTCAGGTTTATTATTTGTTAAAGCCTGATCAACTACTTCATCATCTACTTCTTTAAGAGGACGAGATCTTATAATTTTAATTTTTTTCATTAGATTAATAGCCTAATTTTTTAATTCTATCTTTAACAAATAAAGCAGCTTGATATACTGGGTAGTCAAATTTCTTAGCAATACCTTGTAAGAAACGTAACACTAATTTATCACCTTCTGGGTTATTAGAGTTAGCTGATGTGAACATAGCTTCATCCATTGTATCAGTATCCATATCATTAACTGCTGGTTCTAATTCATGGAAGCTTTGATTAGCTTGCTCAATGTAGTTTTCTGATTTAGCAATATGATCTTGAATCCAACCTGGAATGTTGCGTTCATTATCTCCTAATTTATTCATTAGTTGAGAAGCTGAGCTAATAATGGCTTGTAAGCTATTTTGAGCCATTGATACTTCATGGTCTTCACCAGTACCTTCTTTTTGGGTTGCTTTTTCAATAGCATCTCTACGTTTATTAAGATACTTATCTGTTTTATCTACATCACCATCATTATCAATATCAGAATCTTCTTTGCCTACTGGATCTAAAGCTTCTACAGCTTTATTTAAACGCCAGTTGTGTATATTAAAATTGTCTTGCATATTTTTATTTATTTTGTTTTTCCCCAAGTTTTACCTTTACCTTTTTTCTTACATCCAGCAGGTGTTGGTCTACAAGCAGGATATTTTGATCTTTTTTCACCTTCTTTTCGTCCACAGGCTTTATATCCGCCTTTTCCGTCAGGAGCATTACAATCTACCCAACCAGTTTCTTTACCTTTAGGGCCAGAACGTTTAAACCATTTATGTAATGATTCATCTTCTTTAAGATCTTTCCAAATTTTACCTTGACGACATCTAACAATAGCACCTGATTTATAAGCAGATGGTTTATCATAGCGTCTATCAGCTATGCGATGGCAACGATCTTTTTTCTGTTCAAGAAGCGATTCAATTAATATATCTGTTAAACGAATCATTACGCTAATAATTTAGTTATATATTGTTTTACTTCACCACCTTTAACAGCTGATAATGCTGTTTCTAATGAAGCTAATGAAATTTCTTTTGCTTGTAACGCTTTAACAGCTGTTACTCCTGATGCTATCATCATAACAGCAACAATAACATGGAATATTCCAGCAGCCACTTTTTTAGCTTTATTTTCGTCTTTAACAAAACGTTTAACTATTAATTCAATTGGTTTAATATACAGATGATGTAATTCATCAGCTATACGACCCATTTGTTGGAAGTATTTTTCAGAATCTGATTGATTTTGAGAAGCAGTACCAATAGTTCTTTTAATAATTGAACTAACTGATTTACCTAAACGAGCTATTAAACCTAATATAGCAGGTAATGCTAACAGAACACTAGCTGTTGTAAGAGTAGCACTTTCTTTTTGACTTTTGCTTTTATCTTCAATAGCATCTTCCATACCACCCATAAAAGCACTCATTTGAGTCTTTATTTGTGACACAGCACTTGATACTTCATCTTCTTTAATTCTAATCTTCATTATTTACTTTGATTTATTACTCTAGCAGTTCTGTTCTTTAAATTCTTAAGTATATCTCTATACTGAGCTAATTCAGAGTCTTTAGGAGCTTTTCTTAAATAATCAACTAATTGATCTAATTTATCATATAAGAATTTAGGGTCAACATCATATTCAACATCCCAAGAAAATTTACCTGTCTCAGGATCAATACTTTTTAATGTTGACTTAACTCCAGTCTGGGGGTCAATTTTGGTTTTACCTATCTCAGTTGAGGATGAATCTACATATGATGCTTCAACTAACTCTTTAATAATATTTTTTAATTCAGAGCGTTTCATTATTTATCAGTTAAGTCTTTTAACTCATCAACTACATCTTTAGTAGCTTTTTTGTTTTTCATGTACTCTTGTACTTTAGCTAAAGTTTCTTCTTTCATTTTCTTGTAAGCTTCAGCTGCTTGTTTCACTTCGTCTTTTTTCTTATCACGATCAGCTAACAATTTTTCAGCTAATTTTTTAGCTTTAGCTTCTTTAAAGAATACACCTTTAATATCTTTTTCACTTAAACCACCACGAACTTGGTTGATTAAGTAAGCGATATTTTCGCACTCAAAGCAGATATCATCTAAAGTAGCACTAGTAGATGGTTTTTCAACTACCCAGAATGAACCAATTTCATCAATTTCTGGAGCGAAGTCTTCCTTAGCTTCTTCAACTTTAGGTTTTACTTCTTCAATTGCTTCTCTGATTAATTGTTTTAATTCAGATTTTTTCATGATTTATATATTTTAATCTTTAATTTTCCTGTTCCTTTTATTGTTCTATGCCACGCATGTCTGGGGATAAATATTGGTTTATCCATAGACATTGGTAGCTGGTTATCAAGCTGTACTAACCAATCTGTTGGTTCTATAGCTTCTACCAGCCTATTTTCATCATCTCGATGCCACATTAATTCTATAGGATCAATGTTTTCATCAAATTCCCTAATCACATATTCATCTGTCACAACTAAGTCTACATAAGGTTGACTCATATTATTTATTTTTCATGCCACCAATTACAACAGTATTCATCTGCTGGGTATGGGACTTGTTCATCATTATTATTCCATTGAAGCCAATATTTGTTATTACATTTATTACCATCAGCGATCCAATATTCACAATTAGCACACATTGAACCACCTTTAGTCACACGCATACCTGGCTGATGGTCAGCAGGATATTCAATTTTACCTTCTTTTAATATTTTTATTAGACTAATCATTACCAGTATCCGCTAAATGTTGTTTTAAATCCTAATAGTTTTGCATAACGAGGTAAACGACAGCTCCAATATGAAGCTTTAGTTCTATCTTTTTTCTGAGGGCAATTATGACGATTAGAAAATGCTTGTCTAGCTTTTGGATTGTTTAGTTTGGCTCTTAAGCCACCACCTGCCATACCAAATGATACTTTTTTTACTTTGCCTTTATCTCTAACATATACATAGAATTTTTTAGAACCACCACGTTTTGGTTTTCCAATTGGGGGTGTTTTCTTTTTCTTATCTGCTTCTTCTAATGTTTCAATCAAGAATTCCTCGGTCAGGGGTAAGTCTAGTGGTACTTTAATACCATTATACTCACCAAATGTTCCAATATCAGTATTATCAAAATAGTATTGGTCTGCTTCACATAATTGTAAGCGCTTAGATTCATATAAATTTCTCGCCTCAACAAATAGTTTTAAAAACATCATGGATTGAGGACGGTATATAGATTCGTTAATTGGAAGATTATTCTCAATGTGGTAAAATAAACCTTCAGAAATAAAAATTGGATTTTTACTTTCATTCATTATAAGTTTAGGGCCATGGTTATATTCTTGGCCCACATAACTAATGATTCTCTCAATATGTTCTTTTAATTGCACCTTATTCATTAGTATGGAGTTGTTTCTTTTGCTTTTGGTAATAATTTAAATTCAACAACACCTTCAATATTCTTGATATCTTCAACAATTTTCTTAATACCTTCTTTTACATCACCTTCAATAGCTGAAGTGTCAATTTTAATATCAACATTTGTTTTGTAACGTAATTGTCCTTCTGAGTTAGAACCTGGAACAGCTGCTTGTGAATTTACAATAGTAACGCCTGGTAATGCACGCATAGCTGATAGTATATTTGTTTGGTCATTAACTTTAGTGTTAGTGATCATTGATGCTAATATTTGAAATTGTTTAGCAGCAGGTTTTGGTTCTTTAGGATCTTCAATTGGTGTAAAATCCTCTTCCTCTTTAACTATGCGAATTTTCATTATTGTAAGTTTACTAATTTGTATTTAGTTGATTCAACTAATTCAACAAATGTATCAATTTGGTTTTGAATGTATGAATCTTGAGGTAACATTTGACGGTTTTTCTCAATGTACATACATAAAGCTTCAAAATATTTTATAGCATCAGTTGGATTTTCAATCCACTGTCCTTCACACTTATAACCAGTAATGATACCATAGCGACCTTGAAATGATTCAACTAAACCATCAATTAATGGAATGATACCTTCATAATATGCTTGTAATGCTGTATGAGCAGCAAAAGCACCTGGTCCTTTAACTTGTAAATGGAATATATGAGATTGTGTGCGAGAAGCAAAAAAAGTTGAGACAAAAGAAGCCATAGCTTGTGTTGGGTTAGGTAACTCAATAGTCACTGCTAATTCTGGTTGGTTTGGATCAATTGTTTCTGGTTCAAATCCTTCTTTAAGATTTCCGGATTCAGCGGCGTATAACGCCTTCATGTATTTTTCAGCAGCGGCTGCGTCTTTAGAGCAGCCCATTTTCTTGCCAGTTTCTTTGTATACGCAATTACCTTTACGAGTATAGGGCATAATTATATAGATTTTATCCTATATAAATATATTCAGGAGCAATAATAAGTAAGTTATATTTTACCTTTCTCGAAAAATTCAACTTTAGTACGAAGTGTAGCTACTTCTCTAGTGAGTTCTAATATCATTTTACGCAACTCATCTTTTTCACGAGCGGATTCAACTAGTAATGCTTCTAGTTTTGATATTCTATCTTTACAGTCATGACGAATAAATTCTTCATCACGTTCTTTACGCATTGATTTTTTTTCATAGAATCGAAACGCGGCAGCACTACCTAAAACTGTAACTGCTGTCATTAAAACTGTATAGATATTGTCTTGATTCATGGGTATAAATATCTCTATACTTGTGCTTCGCGCAATTTCTTAATGTATTCTTTAACATTTTTAATTTCTTCCTCATTGATCTTACCACCTCCCCAATGTTCTACATCGCCTTGTTCAGTCATATATGATTCGCTTTGGCTAGCATAAAAATCTTCAATGGCTTTCTCAAAATCATCAACCATAGCGTTTTTATTAGAATTCATCATTTGTGACTGGTATTCATCCCATTTACCTTCTAATTTCATTTTAGCTTCCATTTCTAAAACACAATCAAAGCATTTATGATGAATTGACCACATCTTTTTACTAATGTCATCATTCTTCATTGGTTTATTACATTCAGGACATGCAATAGGTATGATAAACATTTTTTTAAGTCTATCAAACTTAGTTACAGTTTGTTTAATACCATTTTTAATGGTCCATTGTTTACCATTTTCTTCCCAAATGTCACCTTCTGTATAATCTTGAGATTGTTTACTATAACCTACTTGTACACCTGTAGAACCACCAGCATTACCTGTGATGATATTCCTCATTCTTTGTACATCACGTTTCGAAAACTCTTTTTTTAAATTTGTATCACTCATAAACCTAAATCTTTCAATTGTTGTATTGTGTCGGCTGCTGATGTATGGACAATTCCAATACCACCAGCGTCTTTCCAACGTTGTATATTATCAGCTCTATCATCAATTAAGATAGAGTTTGGTGTTGCGAATTCTTGTTTACGTTCTGCTTGACGTAATATAAGTTTAGTACCAGGAACATTTCTTTTCACCCATACAAACTTACCTATCTTAGATGATTCGTCTCTTGATGGAGCTGATAGTAAATCTGGATTGTATGGTTTAATAAATTCCCATAATTTTTTTCCATCAGGCATCCATTGTAATTTAATCCAAAATGAGGCGCCTGCTTTTTGAATAGGAGCCCAAAATTCTTCTTTAGGTGTGTCAAAGCTAGCTTCTCTACCTGTTAATTCTTTATATCCTTTATCAAAATCAACAATAACACCATCCATATCACAATATATCTTATAATCAGCTTTTTCTTTAGCGTCTTCTTCAAATATTTCTGGTCTGTATTTACCAAATTGTCTTAATAACACACCAGCAGCAGCATTAGCTTCATTTTCAATTGGTGAACCAGTAGCCCCATCTTCTTTACTTAATGGATTTAATTCATCTTGTTTACGATGTACTAATTCATGAGCTAATGTACGTAAAATGTCAGCTGTTAGTCTTGGTCCTTTAACAACTAATAATTCATCACTTTTAGGATTATAAGCACCTAATGAATGCATGTTTTTAGCTAATTCTTGATCATCACTAAAAGTAATTTTAGGTACTTGTTGTAAGTCAAGTGCTTTAGCAGCAAAATCAATAAAGTCAGCTATAACATTATCTGATGCTTCTTGAGGCTCAGTTAATGTTTCTTCTAATGTTGATTTCCACCATTTAATAGTGAATAGATCTTCTTCTACGTTAATAGCTATACCTTTTTTAGATAACCAATTAAGTATTTTCTCACGTTGATATGGATCATCACTTAAATTAGGTATTAACATACGACGTTCTTGTCCACCAAATGCTTGTTGTGAGTATTCAAATGGAACTAACATTGTATTAAGATAGTTCTCAATTTTAGGTGTTAATTTATAAGGTACTCTTATAATTATGTTTCCGTCTTCTTGATTTTCTTGTAATTGGTCAGCATCTAAAACAGGAATACCTAGTATTCTCATTATTGCTTCAAATTGTCCTTTTTGAATAACTGCTTCTGGGAAGCAACCTTCAAGTATTTTTATATTATTTAAATACTCATTTCTAGCCTTTGAGTATTCATTTGAATTTTTATCTTTAATAGATCTTAATTTTAAAACTGATGCTTTAACAGTATCTATTAATTGGCGAACTTGAGTACCTGATAGACGTTTACCTTGGCTAACTATTTTTTCCTCAATAGATATAGGCATTACTCTATTACCAAATGCTTTTTGTAATGAAGAAAAATATCCTTGATCTTCAACTTCTTCCTTAGCACCAGCAACATATGCCTTCATTTCTAAATTATTATCCATTATTCCAAAAATATCTTTAATTGGAGATGGATCTTTAGACATTTCAACTGATACTTTAGCTATTGGAGCAGCAGCGAGATATAAATCCCATATTTGCTTACTCATTTTAGAAGTAATACCATCACGTTCTTTTTGTCCTACTAAAATAATTACTTTAGATATATTAGGACGTGAAGCTAAATCTTTAGCTGCCTCATAATGTCCTTCATGTGGTGGTTTGAATCCACCTGGATAATAAGCAACAGCTGAAGGGTTAGTTTGGTCGTCGTTTAGTTCGCTTAATATAGTATTTAAATCTATCATTTAATGAATGCCTTTATTTTAGCAACCGTTGTAGCAGCGGGTGTGAATTTTGGTTGTTGTTGAATTGCTAACTCAATATCTTTATTTAATTGAGCAATATCAGCTTTTGCCTTTTCTATTTCTTCAGGTGTTTTTGGTTTACCTTTAGCTTTTGATGTGTCAAAAAATCTACGTTTTATTTCTTGTGGGTCAAAACTTTTATCAGCGTCTTTAGGATCATTATTTATGACAACTAAATTGTCACCAAATGCTTGCTCATATGTTTCAATATTACTATTAATATCTCTCCATGTTCTTAAAACAATACCTGGCATTAATGAGCGTTCTCTATTAGCATTACGTTCAAGTGATGTTATTGGAGAAACATATATCATTACCATCATTGTTTCATACCCTAAAGCCTCTAATTCTGCCTTTTTCTTGAGTAATGGTTTAGATGCCGCACCTGTTCCATCAATAATAATGTCGTTTAAATTTTCAAGTGCTTTGGCGTATTTTTCCTTAGTTGATTTTTGGGCTTGAGCCATTAATTTACCAGCTTGTGACAATTGTTCAGGATCAAAATCCTTTTGTTTCATGCCTAAACCAGATGCCTTAAGCAATTCTTCATAAGTATCGTCAACATTTATTACTTGGAATTTAGATAGTGGTAAAGATTTGGCGATAAATGACTTACCAGCACCTGCTGGGCCCGCCATGAATATTGCCTGTGGCGTTTGTCGCGCTTCTTTAATTCTAATCTTCATACCGATAAATATTAACTATCCTTCCTTGGGCGTCCACGTTTTCCGCCAGTCTTAACGTACACTGTTGATTTCTTTAATGTTGGGTCCATTTTTGGACGGCCACGTTTACCACCAGTTTTAACATATACAGTAGGTTCTTTTTTAAGTGATGGATCCATTTTTGGACGACCACGCTTACCTGTACCTTTACTTGTACGTATTTTTTCAGCTTTGGCTTTACGTTTAAAGTATCTAGGATGTATAATTAATGAGTCAGTGTGAAATGCTCTACTAGCACCTGTAGTATCAGTACATTCATATCCACCACCTTTCCAACCTGGAGTTCCGTCTGGGTGGTATTTTTTGAAGAAGAATTTATTGCCGTTATCACTTTCATAATATTGAGCAGGTAATACTTCAATACCTTCAGTAAAATTCAAGTATTCTTGTTCATTAACTTCTACCACATATGCTTTACGCGGGTAGATAGGTGCTTCTACATCAATTACTTTCATAACTTTTATTTAATATATTTAACTGCGATTCTATATTCATTTGCATCATCCTCAGTCATACGACCAAATAATACATAGAGTTGACACTCTTTATCATATAACTTATTGAATAATTTAGCCTCATAGTCATTATTGACATCTAAAGTATCCATGATCTTTGTCTCATTAAATAAATCCACCGCTTCTTGTACTAATTGTTCGTTTATCATAACTTTTATTTCTTATTATATAATAAATTTAGTGAAATAACCGCGGTCAATCAATCTTAATAACCACGTTCCATTTCAAATTGACGTTTTTCATGGTCAGCCTCACTATATACGTCTAAATTTAAATACGTGTTATTCCATGTATTATGAAATAAAAACTGCTTAACCCATTCTGGATTAGTTGTGGTTAAAAACTCATGCTCTTCCGCGGTCAAACAAACTTTATTCATTAATTCTTGTGTGTTCATATCTTTCATTTCTTATTATATAATAAAGATATGCCAAGAGTCGCGGTCAGTCTAGTCTTCGATTTTTATGGAGATAGGTAGAGTTTCTGTACTTGGTTTAGCGTCAGGATTTTCTAATTTGTAGATATCATATATCTTAAGGAACATACTGAAATTATCTTCAATATTGTCAATAATTTTTAGTTCCCATCCTTTACCTTGTACTTTATCTTTTTTCTCACCACGTGTATTTGCTTTTAACCATAAAATAGCTATTCCTTCTACAGGTTCATTGTGAGTTTCATTCCATGCTTTCGCGTAAGCGGCTAATTGTAAGTTGTATGATGTATGAACTGAATTAGATGTTTTAATATCTATCAACCATAGTTTACCATCAATACGACAAATGATATCTGTTGTACCAGCATACTGATGTTCGTCTGAGAATAAATGATATTCAGTTGCAATTAATTCTGGTTTTGTTTGTTTCCAAAAATCAGCAAACTTTAAAATCATTTTCCACACATCAAGTGAATAACTTACTCTTCCATCTTCATTCATCCATGTTACTTCCTTACCTAACATAAGTTCCTCACATGCATTATGTACTTGAGTACCTTCAGCGGCTGCTTTTGAAGCGATAATATCTGAGTTATGCCCTACATCTTTAAGCCAGTTATGAAAGAACTGATTTTTAGGGAAAAAGTTTAATATACTGGTGATAGATGGATAGTATTTACCATCTCGTCTATAAAAACGTTGGTCTAATACATTTACTTGTTTGTTATCTTGACTATATTCTACAATTCTTTTAATTTTAGGATCGTGAATAATGTTTGAGTGTTTATCTATACTCATGCTAATTCTAGTTTTTTATAAATTAGTTGCCCAAGCGTTAATTGCTCAGCTTCATGAACTAATTTGGTGAATTTTTCGAAACCCATGTCTGATGGGTCTTTATCTTGTAAGTCAATCAAATAAACGTCTTTACCTAAATTGAGAAGTTGTTCCGCGTATGATAAAGCATCTTTTAAGGCGTCCCTATCTAAAGATACGTATACTGTTTTTACATTTGGTTGTACTAATTTTAACATTAGTGCTTTTGGTATTGATTTACCTAATAATGGTATTGCATTACGTTTAATAGCAATAGCATCAAATATACCTTCACATAATATGATAGGTACATCCCAATTAATAAAATATTCTAGTCCTATTAATTCGTTTTTATTGCATTTAGGTGCATCATATTTTTTCTTTGAGTCAGGATTAATATCTCTGGCTATGAAGTAATTTAATTCACCGTTAGCATCATATGATGGTATAATAATTCTGTTGTTATACCTGCCTTCTTCACAATAACCTATATTATACTTCAATATATCTGACTTATTGATACCTCGTTTCTTTAAATACATTAAAGCGTGTTTAGCAGCGATATCTGTGCGTGCGAGGTTAGTAAGTGGTTTATATTCTTTAGGTAATTCAACTTTTGTCTTGTCATGAACTACTTCTTCCTTTGTAGTGAAACCAAGTATTGACTTTAACTCAGCTATTTTGTCAGAAGTAACTTTGATCTTTTTAAATAAACCTACTAGTGTTTTACCTTTAGCGTTACATACCCAACAATGCCATGGATTTTCTCCTTTTAAGTTAGGAACCATGTTCACCTCGAGTTTTGGTTTATGATGGTTACAGAAAGGACATTTATAAGCGTAGTTATTACTACTTGTTTCTTTACCCTTTCCTAGAACGCTATTCACAGTATGTAGTAAGGCAGCATTAATCATAACTAATAATATAGCTAAAATAATCTACTAAACCAAATCTTTAGTAAAAAACTTGCCTAATATATTATCATTGTAAGATTTATTGCTACTAATTAACACTTCTTCTTTACATTGATAGTGCATTTCCCAATATGTGAGTTGTTTTTTAGTTAGACATTGTTTAAATATCCAACATTCAAATTTATCCTCTCCATATTGTTTTATGTCTGTGAGCAATTGTTTATTAGAACCCCAATATGTTTTCCAGTCACTTTCAACACGAACTACTTCATGTGTGGGTTTGCGACCTGGTGTGGGTGGAAGCTCAGCGAGTTGTTTTTTAGTGAGTTTTTTCTTTTTATTATGCCAATAGACCTTTTTACCAACATAAAACTTACCAGTTTCTTTGTTAGTTATTTTGTAAATAAATCCAAAATATTTTTCTGGATTGATTTCTTCTCGTCCTTTCCATTTCATAACATTATTTTATATAAATATTTTAACAGGCAGTAGAACCATCTACTGTTATATATACGTTATTAGTTCCACCACTCACAGCGCCATAGTTGTAAGTACATCCAAATCCAGATGATGGACAAGGTGATGTTGAAGAACCAGCTATAGCATACGCACTAACAACATCAAATGTCACTGTATCACCAGGTATTAATCCAGTTATTGTATATAAGTAATCACAAGTTGATGATAAAGTAAGAGGAATTTCATTGAAAGTTCCACTATTAATTTTATATCTTAAAGTACCACCACTGTTTATATATTTAGCATATACTATTAAAGAAACACTACTAGGAGGTGTTGTTGAAGGTGTCACACTAGGTGTCACACTAATACTTGGTGTTGTGCTTGGAGTTACACTAATTGAAGGTGTTACACTAGGTGTCACACTAATACTTGGTGTCACACTTATACTAGTTGTAGCAGAAGGTGTTACACTAGGTGTCACACTAATACTTGGTGTCACACTTATTGAAGGTGTAACTGAAGGTGTAACTGTTGGTGTTGGAGGTATAAATGATGGTGACGGAGTCATTGATGGTGTCACTGAAGGAGTAAAGTATGGTTTATTAATCCATTGGGTGTCATATTTAACTAAAAATGTCATATCAGTGTTAGATGATAATGGCATTGGTGAAGCTAATTTTGCTACTGCTAATAAATCTCCAGCATCATTATATAATCCTATTTCACTAGTGTATGGAGAAAATTCTGAACCTGTAGTGAATGGTTTTAATATACCAAAATATTCTGAGCCTGTTGGATTGAAAAATACATCTCCACCAACTGAAGAACTATATGGGAATAAAGCAGCTTGAGAACCTGATAATAGAGACGGATTATAACTTAAATTAAATTCATAATCCTTAATAGTACACTTAATAAAATTCTCATAAACAGTATGACTGTTTTGAAATTTTATTCTTGTGATTCCTGTATTTAATGTTCTACTATTCATAATTAACAAGCAAAAGTTGATGGATTTACAGGTGCATCAATATAATTAACACAAACACTATTTACATCATAATTACATCCTACATAAGCACCACCTCCAGCACAAGGATCACTATTATTATAACTTTGACCCGCTAAAATTGTACCATAAGCTTGATATGTGTATTGGTATATGTTGTATTGATATAATTCAATAGATAAAATATAATTTGTATCAACTAATACAGGTTCAAGTAATGTTATATCCCATCCTAAATAATCATCACAACTTCCTCCTGTACAAGGTTGAGTACTTGCGTTTGCTCCTATAACTCTAGGAGCATAACCAACAGATGGTGATGGTGTTATACTTGGTGTTACAGTTGGTGTTACACTAGGTGTAGCAGATATAGAAATAGATGGAGTCACACTTGGAGTTACACTTGGTGTACTTGGTATACTTGGACTTACACTAATACTTGGTGTCACACTAGGTGTAACAGTTGGTGTCACACTTGGACTTATACTAATACTTGGTGTTAAACTAATTGTAGGTGTAACACTTGGGCTAGCTGATGGTAATGGACAAAAAGCTAAATCTAAAAATGGAGCTATATAATCAGGATCACTAATACTATTAGTTTTAGTCACACCAGTAGCAACACCATTATCTAAATAGTATTGTTCTAGGTCTGTATATGCTTTAAATCCTGTATTACTCATTTTTTATAAATATTTTTAACAAGCTCCATCTGCTAAAATAATCTGAACTGTTGTAGTATTATTTATTACAAGACCAGTAAATGAAATAGTTCCATTTCCAGTCACATTTTGTTGATAATAATTTGCACCACTGTCTGTTACTTGAATACATCCATTCAATGTAAATCCACCTATTGAGATATTCAAAGTTTCATTATTACCAGTTTGGTTAGTAGCAAAACCATGTCCATCAGTACTAAACGGAACATTAGTTCCACTTGTTAAGGTAGGTGTTGATCCATTCACATCAATAGCTGTGACACTATAACCACCTGCACCAGTTGTAGCATCAAAATATAAACTACCTGATAAGGTAGGAGGTGTTGTTGATGGGGTTACACTAATTGTTGGTGTTACACTTATTGAAGGAGTTGTACTTATTGAAGGTGTTACACTAATTGTTGGTGTTACACTAGGTGTTACACTTGGTGTTGCACTTGTTGATGGAGTCACACTTGGTGTGCTTGGTATACTTGGACTTACACTAACACTTGGTGTCACACTAGGTGTCACACTAATACTAGGTGTAATACTTACTGAAGTAGTCACACTAGGTGTTACAGATGGAGATGCTTGAACACAGAAAGGATTAGCTCCTCTCCAAGCTGTAGCTCTCATACTATTAGGTACAACAGTAATTATAGCAACATTCTGTTCATAGAATATATTTCCTACTTGTGAACCTGCTACTAAAGTAGTTCCAATAGATGAACCTACAGGACTTCCACTATAAAATAAATTATAGTTTCCGTCATCATAAAATTTATAATCAACAGAGGCACTATTTAAAAACACTTCAAATGTACCAGGTAATATTTTTTCACTGGTTAAAGATCTAGGTATGTTTAAAACATAGATAGAAGCATTAGCTCCTGTTGGGAAAAATTTAACTGTATCTAAATTACCTAAATCAACTAATCCTCTATTATAAGACTGAGTAGTTAAAGTACCATCATTAAGTGTGGTATTTTGTCTTTCAATTAAATATAAAGATGAAGCTGATGGTAAAAACTTAGGATAATAAATCATATTGATAGAATTGTAAACCAATCTATCATACTGACCATTAGTTATGTATTCACTATTAGGATCAAATATAGATCCACTATAATTAACTCCTAAGTTGACTACAATTCTATGATCAGCAAATGAGCCGGATGAAATATCCCAGCTTTTATTCGCTGTATATGGTACTACGAAAGTATCAGATACACTAAATCTCTTGTAAACATCTGCTGACATGGGCGAAACATTAGAAGTCTAATTTAACTTTTAATAATAATTCCTTGGTAAAGTCTTTAACTAGAGGTTTATTTAATTTAGCTACTGCTAATAAATCACCTGTATTGTTATATAAACCAACTGTTGTGATAAATGTTTGAGGATTATACACTAATTGAGTATATAATAAATTACCATTAGTATCAATTATAGTTGGGTTAGTTGTGTAGTTAAATTCAGCATTCTTAACACGTGTAAAGAAATAACGTGATGAGATTGTTTCATAGTTCTGTAAACTAAAAGTAGGAGCTAATACAACACTAGATGAAATCATATCAAAAACCATTCTGTTATTGATATTATAAGTTGCTGTTGTACTAAAGAAAGCAGCTGCTTGAGATGAGCTAAATTCATTAAATACAGCACCTACACCACCTAAAGCACCAGCTGGTAAAGCTAAAGCTCTTGGATTTAATATGATTAATCCTTCATCAGGAATCATAATACCATAAGATCCACTAACTGTGTAGTTAGAAGATGAAGGTAAGTTTGTTTGAGTTGATGAGTTATAAGAGCCACTTAATAATTGATAAACACGAGATGTACCAATATAAGTTGAAGTAGTTGTTACACTTGAATCATCTACTAAACCAATTGATCTAGCACTACCACCACTGCCACTTGTAATACGTAAGAAGAAAGAACCTGGATTGATAGATTCTTTAAATCTTGATCTGTTTACAGATAGTACAATAATGTCTTTTGATGTGAAAGTTGAACCGCCAAATTGGAATGATGAATTTTCATCTCCATAGACTAATGATCTAAATTGACCATAAACATCTCTTGTTGGTGTTTTATCAACTACTAAAGGATTAAAATAAGATGATCCTGATCCACTAATGTGACCATAAGCAATAGTGAACTGAGACTCAAGTGATTGAGTTGCAGCTACATTTCCTTGATAAACATTAAGGAAAAATTTACCAGCAGGAGTATTTTGCTCTTGTAATGACCAACTAAAAAAAGTGGTTAATTGAAGAGTATTGTTGCTCCACATTGGTGACACTATCGCGTCTGAACTTAGGACCTGATCTTCAGGGTTGTATGCTCCAAAAGACATATGTTAATTAGGTTTTAATTAAAGTTAAAGGTATAGTAATTCTAGCACCACTATCTCTACCAGTTACAGTTATTGTAGTTGATATTGAAGCACCTGCTACAGCACTTGTTGGGAATAGAGTATTAATTGTTGTTGCAATTAAACTAAATGATGTACCAATTTGACTCGCTGATAGACTAGCTCCGCTAGCATTTGGAGTTGGGTTAGTTATATTTAATCCAGTTGTATCAATACCTGTACCAGTGAATGTACTTAAGAATCTTGAATCTCCCACAGTCATTAAGTAACCTGATGGTTCAAATGTTGAAACAGCACCTAAGTAGTTTAATGTTTGTGGAGTAATATTGATAGCCGCTGCTTGACGTAATGATACAGCCGCATATCCAAGGTTAAGAACTGGTAGTTTAGATGTACCACGAGGTAAAGTTACTAATTTGTACTTCATCATTTGTGTTTCATCTACAAAAGCTTCTAATAAAGGCATTGCCTCAATAGCTTCGCCATAAAAAGCTGAACCTGATGGGTGATTAGGATTATATAAAGTATAATCAATCTCATCATCAGCTAAAGCAAATTGTGTGATTTGGAATGAACCATCATTACGTGCTAACAATTCACGGCCTTTCTTTGTTAGAACCGCGTCAATTGTTACATATTGGTTATTTAAATACGCCATTTTAAATATGTTGTTTTATATAAATATATTACGGAACCAGAACTGTACTAAATATTTTACTCTTAAGTTCACTTACAACATTAGCTATGTTATCATCTATGTCTAATTTCAAATTAAGACTTTTAACAATACCAGATGATGTTTGTCCAGGTTTCTTTAAGTGATTAATAACCACATTTGTTTCATCAGGTACTCTCTTTGAGAATACATAACGAGGTATTCTATATGGAGTAGCACTAGATGTTAATATGTTTAATACAGGTCTATCTAATTTAAATGCCACACTTGATCCTGAAGGATAAACTTCAAGAATAGTGTATTCATTCACATCTCTAAATGTTGAAACTACAGCTGATGATCCTGAATCAAATCTAATTACATCTCCAGGAGTTAACTGGAATGGATAATCTGGAGGGCAATAAGTGTTATAAATTTTAAGTGTTGGATCTACTGTGTTAATACCTGTTAATGTGCTAGATGACATAAACATAGTAGCATTATAATAAGTACTCATAGCAGCGGAACATGACACTATACTCTTATCAGTTGAATCTACTATTAATGATGGTGAAGAATCATCAACAAAGAATAATAAGTTTGGAGCATTACCTGCTGCTGGTCTAACATTAACAATACTATATCCATTGTAACCAACAGCGCCTCCTCTATCATATCTAAATGTTCCTTGATAATTTGGAGTACCGTTTTTATTTACAGCGGGTATTAATACATCAACAAAACTTGAATTACCAAAAATTACTTTAATTTCAAGAGTTACTATCACATCATAAGGTAATGGTGTTCTAGAACCTGGAGAACTTGGAGGCCAATATTCAACATATCCGCTAAAACTTGTTTCAAACCAGCCATAGTGAGTTATAAGTCTCACATTAACAGATTCTCTATAGTTACCTCTTATAAAGTAAATATCGCCTGAATATCCTGTTGGTAAAGCATATCTTTGTTGAGTATCAGCTACTCTCCATAATGTTGGAACAAATTTATATCCACCAGCAAATATATTATGATTACCATCTAAATCTTTTTGGCCTGATGGGTTTTGATTATCAAATAAAGATATATTTAATGATCCTGTGTTAGAACCATAATAATCAGTTGATGGGAATATATTTTGTACTTGATATAAATTCCAGAATTGATTATTTTTAATATTTGTATAATCACGTTGAGTTAATTCTACTAAGGAACCTGATGCGTCAATTAGATATTTTAAATATACATTTGAACGTTCAGGCATTGCTATAGCGAATGAACCTGTACAATTGATTTCAGAGAAGAAAGCGTATTGAATAGTATTCTTATCAATAGCAGCCCCAGCACCAAATGGTGCTAAACCTCTTTTATAGAAATCAAAATCATTATTGTTATAAAAAGTATAAGCTGTACTTGTCACTTGAGAACCAATATATCTTGGTCTTATATGACGAGTATATTCATAAGTAAAATCTTGTAATTCTACAGGTTCTAATATTTGAACTAATCTACTTCCACTAGTTATGTAATTTATTTTTTGTCTATACTGAGATAATACAGAATTAGGAACATTATTTAATAATGGATTATAATTATAATACCATATTGATTCTGAGTATGAACTAGTATTAGTTGGTAAATAAGTAGTAAATGGATTAGATTGAGTGTAAGTCACTTCAATAGAAGCACTTGGTAGCTCACCTGTAAAGAAATCTCTAGCATCTGAAAGCATAGATACAGGTCCTAAATTACCTTGTATAGTGTATCCATAAATTGACTGGCTGTAGTTACCACCATTGCTGGCAGTAATAAAAGCTGTATCAATAGATTGACTTAATTCTAAATAAGTAAATTCAGGTTCTGGTCTATATACTACTGGTCTTTCAAGTAAGTGAGGTTTAATTACAATACCTGTAGATAAATTAGTTCTAGCAGGAGTAAAATCTTTAAGTGTTCTAAATAATGAGTTATGAAAGAATGAAATTAAACGAATAAAATCTTTATAATCATATCTATTTACAAATTTCTTAAAGAAGTCAACTTGTAATGGTTGAATTTGTTGATAAGATCCTGTAGCAGGATTACCAATAATACTATCCATATTATAAGTAGAACCAAACGCTGCTATAATAGCTCTATCAATTTCATCTTGTGGAGATAAACTAGCATCAAGTATATGAATATCCTTAGTTACAGGAATTGTTGGTTGTATCTCAATACTCTTATTTGGTAAAAGTTGAGTACCATAAGCACTACCACTATATATTCTTATTTTATCAGTTACAGGATTAGCTAAACCTGAGTTAGCTACATCAGCATAGTATGTTTCAGTAAATGAATAGTAATTATTTTGATTAGGAAAGTTAGCAAATGAAGCTGTCCATCCTTGAATTATTAGATCTGGAGCTACAGAGGCAATACTAGCTGTTAAGTTGTGATTACTAGTGTATAAGTTATTTCCTAATGGCCACCTAGCTGTTAAATCTGAGTATGAAGATGTTGTAAAATTACCTTCAATTGATTCAGGATTTAACACATGAGAATCAAAAGTTGATTCAGATACATGATTAGACCATAATCTTAATTCTTGTAATGATCCACTAAATGGAAAAGATCCACCCCCAAATGTCATAGTACCTTGACTATACCATAGTGAGTTAGAAGCAGCTGTGTTAGTAGTTAAACTAGCACTTGTTTTATGCCCTATTTCTCCCCACACATTACTCTTAACAAAGAATTGATATGTTTGAGAAGTACTTGTTTGTCCTATTCTTAAGTTAGGATTGGTTCTTTGAATTAATACTGTGTACCAATCTGTATCAGTATCAGAATCACTATTTGAACCTGTATAATAAACAGGTATAGTAGAAGATGTAACTGATAGTCCACCTAGTTTAAATTGGAAATATCCAAATTGGCCTGTACTACCTGAGTATATTGAGTTATTAGATGCTGTCGCGGCATACAATAAATTAAATTGAATATCTGAACCGCTATAAAATAATGATTGAGTAGCAAAACTTGATGTTGGGTAAGCTTTAAATCTAAATTCAATACCGTTAGGAGCTATATCAGTGTTACCTGTTCTAACTGCACTTTGTGAAGTATAAGTCCAAGGAATTCTAACTGTGTTTGAGCCACTAACATTTAAAGCATAAGTAAATCTATCATATTCATATTCAAATGAAGATGTTACTTTATCAACACCACCATATTCAAGATAACTCATTACTGTATCAGGAACACCAAATATAGTATTTAAGTATTGTATAAAACGAGTAGTACCTTTAGATTTAAGTAATAAAGGTAAGTTATGGTACATACGTTTGTATATACCTTTTTGTAAGTCTTGTCCTGACATCTGGTATTGAGAGGCACTTACTAAAGTGTCAAATGAACCAGTTATTGGTAGATAACTACCATCAGGATTTATACCATACAAATATTGGAATACATTAGTTCCATCTTCATTAGTATAAACATCAATACCCATTGATTGTAAAGCAAAGTATACTAAATCTTTAGATATACCCTCAGTTAATGAGTTTTTAGCTTTATATAAGTCTGAGATTGCTTTAATATGAATCCAAATGTCATCAAACATTTGTCCTAAGGATGCTACAAACTGAAATACTAATTCATTATCTGTATTTTCAGTTATATAGCCAGGCATTGCATATAACAAATAGTTTTGGTTATTGTCATCATACAATGAAGCTGAAGTATTATAACTAGCATACCAGTTAACACCTTGAGATGATGTAACTGAGTAGTTAATATAAGGTTTAGTTGAGTTTTGTTTTGGCCAAGCATATGATTCACTTTCATAGTACATATACTGTTCCCAACCATCAAAACTTTGAATTACTTTATTTATTGAATTTTGATACTTAGTAGCATCTAGTTGTGCTGTAGGAGAAACACTCAAAGCAGCGGAAGCACTCATTGAAGATGTTACCTCAATTTGAGTTAATTTATATTGGAATCCTTCTAATCTACGAGCCGCAGAAGAGAAGTGAACAAATTCTTCAAAATCAGTATAATCAACATTAATAGCGAAATTAGAAGCGCTTAATTGACCAAGTAATTGCTGTAATTGAGGAGCAAATGTACCTTGGAAAGTAGTTACTTGAGTGAAATTATAATATGGAGTAGGTCCTACTCTTAAATTATCTAAATCTAAATCAAAATTAGCATTACGTAATGTTGGGAATACTGTTGGTACAGGATCTACGGTGATTATAGCTTCAAACTTTTGTGGGTTTGAAATTTCATCAACAACAGTTAATAAATCATTTACCTTATAATTTACAGGTAATGGATTTAATAATTTAATTAATACAGTTGGAGGTCCTGATAATGTTGAAGTTACTGTTCGGTTATTTAATGAACCAGTTATTGTTGTGGTAGAACCACCTATATCTAAAGCTACATTAATAGCTGGTATTAATCTATTTTTACCAAAGTTTAAATAAAATTCTTTAAAATAAGGAGTACCAGAAAATGTTTGAATAAACTCATTTGTATTTTGAGTTAAAGCACTAACAGGAATGTTATTAGTTGATAATCTAATTTCAGTTCTATCACCAGATATTTCTTTAATGAATAGACTTGGATTAAAACTTTTAACTATAACAGGTCTTAAAATATTATAAGTAATATTATAATTACCAAACTTAATACCTAAATCCTCTAAATCTTTAGCGGGATCAAAAATTAATTCCTGGATTGTAAAAGAAGATGATGGTTGGAAATTACCTGGTGTTTTATATCCTTTAAAAGGAACAATAGAAAAAGAAACTTTACCTGATGGATCTGATAGATGCATTTCTACATAATCTTCAGGAGATCCAAAGTTACGAACCATATCTCTTGTCAAAACCAGAGGAAAAGCTGATCCTGTAAGGATATTATTAGTGCTTAATATTTTTTTAATTTCTGTACTCATTATATTTGTGTTCCAAGTTCAATTTGAGAAGCTAATAAAATTTGATTTTTTAGATCTATGTTTTCTTCTCTTAATAATGAAATTTCATTTTGTAAATCATCTAAAGATAATCCAATATATTCTAAACTTCTAGTCGCTAGAGTTAGATGTGAATTTTCTGATCCTGTAGGAGGAATATCAAAAAATAGAATATCATATTCATTAAAAAATTGATCAACAGTCATATCAGGAGTTAAACCATCATTATCAATCGCTTGATTTTGTTTAGCTAATTGAGAAAATTGAGTGTTAACTACATTATTAAAATTATCTAAACTATAAATAGTTTTTTGTATCTGTATTTGCTGTTCAGCCATTATTCAACTGTTTGTAAAACTTTAAAATAATAATCATCATCAAAAATATAAGTACCACCATCAATGATAGACTTAATTTGTATTTTATAATAACGATCAGGTTCTAAACCATTCATATATAATCTAAAGAAACTACTAGTGGCATCAATACTTAATCTAGTTGCTACATTATCAAAATCAACTACTTTAAGGTTGGTATTCAAATCTATAATAGAATAGTATGAAGTAACTGGTAGGCATTTATTATACTTATAAAGAGTAGAAGTAGCATATATACGTTGAGGATATTTTTCTCTAGCATATACTCTAAACTTCACATACTCATTATCATAAAAAATATTCTTATTATTTGATACAGCTATGTTTATTTGTTCATCAGTTATAAACACAGATGAACCGGTACTAAATGTACTATCATCCCATTTAAACTCCAAGCAAGGAGGATAAATTGTATTAGTGTCTCTTGAGAAGAAATTAAATGTGTATTGATAATTAGGATCAAATTCAAATGAACCTGTACCTGTTGCTGATGCTGAGGTACTATTCATAATGATTAATCCGTTATTACTAATAACACTTCCTGTCCACCACCCAACAAATCGAGTCACATCAACATCAATATCTTTAGTTGAGAAGAAATTAAATGATTGAGTGACAGAAGCTGTATACCAGTTAGCACCACCATTTGCTGGGGTGTAAAAAGATGATGTTATGCCTGTTGGTAAACCTGTTATTGACCAAGCTGATGTTTGGTTTGAGTTTCTATATTCCCAACTAGCCCCATCTGTTGTTATAGGAATATTTGAAAATCTACCTGTACCCATATCCCAACTTTGGTAAATTGGATGTACTTCTATATTGAAATTAGTTGGAATACCATCAACATTAGCATTGTATAATTTTAATGAAGCGGTAAAGTTAGTTCCTGATTTAGAAACGGCATCAGCTATGTCAGTGTTGTCAAATTTAATTAATACGCGACCAACTGATGATGAAGCATACAGATTGGACTCATTCTTAGATAAATCTAAGATAGAATCCAATCCAGCGTTTAGAGTATTGTACTCTGAGTATATTGTTGTGTCCTGTGAAGGAAATATTTTGTAAACACCCATTTATATTAGTATTATTCTAGTATAAATATGGGATGTTTATAGAGATTAAGCTAGTAAGTGATGATATTCTTTGAAGTGCTTAATACGATCAGCTAAACCAATAGTACCACCGTTAACACGTTTAGTAATTTTAGTTACAACTGCGTCAGTAGCGCCTTCATCAGCCATTTTATGTAAACCATTTTTATTAAAGAACCAAGCAGCTGATAATAAAGCATATTTGTCGGCTACTGATGTTGGATCTTTTGTTAAGTCTTCATTAATAGATTTACCAAATGCTGTGTAGTTATCTTTACCTGTTAATTGGATATAACCACGACCGCAGAATTTAGCGCCGTCGCCAGATGATTCAGGACCATTACCCATTCTATTACCATACACTTTGTTGGCAATTTTTTCAGGTTGTCTAGCGTATGCTGCGGCTGCTGCTTCAGTTGGAAAATATTTTTTGAAAGTGCCTGTTAAACCCTTAGCACTATAGTTTAAGTTTTCTTTAGTTAGTCTAAATCCACCTGATTCGTGACCACATTGAGCTAAGAAGTGTGCTAAGCGTAATGGAGTGTTGATTTGGAATTTTTCCATTACTCCAGGAATTTGGCTAATTACTTTGTCAGGAATGTGTCCTTTTAATTTGTCTAAATTCATATTTTAATTTTTAGTAAGTTACAATACGACCATAAATATCAGTATTAGGATATCTTACTTCAAAAATACATGGATCTAAAGAAGGATAAATAACACCTTGTTTAGTTGCGCCTTTAATATCATATGAATATGGAGAATAATTACCACCAGCTAAATTTACAATATCTACTTTAATAACTGATTGAACACCTTGAATAGCTCCAATCATGTTGTATATATCTGAATATATAATAGGTTGGTTTATTTGCCATTTATCTATATTGAAATAATCTTTTAATGTATTGATACATTTAGTTAATACTTCTTGTGAGTTATAAGCTGGTAGTACTGTTATATCAAAATTAACTTTAATATTAATATAGTAACCATCCTTAATAATAACAGCGTCACTCATCATCTTATTGTATGATAAGTATGTTTTTAAATTTTGTTTAATAACATTAGATGCTTTAATTAGTTTACCATCTAAATTAGTTGTTAAAATATAGATAGATAATGCTAATGGATTATTGTTAATAAAGTTTTGTCTGTCAGTATCATTAGCTACTAAATAATCTTGTGTTACATAAGCCTTACTTATATAACCAAATTTAGCAGGTAAAGATAAAGTACGAACTAAATAGTCAGCTTTAGTAACGTTTCTATTTTGAGTTGGGAAGTTAGCTAAAGCTTGTAAACGAATTTGTTCTGTTGTTTCACCAGGTCCACCACCTGAAGAAGGTTGATCATTATTAAATCTTATAGATCCTGATACTATGTTAACTATTGAAGAGTTTAAATTATAATCATTGATTGATGTTATTACAGTTTCAGCTACACCAATATCATCAGATGGTAAGTTGGCTTCAATACCACCACCAACTAAATAAGTAATTGTTAAAGTTGTATTTGAAGGTGCTACACCATATTCATTAGTATACATGAAGTTTGATGGATCATAAGCCATAAACATTTTACTAACACCATCTACTAAACCTAAACCTACATTGTCTGGGTTAGGGATAATTACCTCGTCTGGAGATGATGTTATACCACTACCAAATTCTAGTATTAAATTATTATCGTCATCAAAGCGAGTAACAAAGCGTCTATCAACTTTTTTAAGACGTAATAAGAAACGAGCACTATCATCATCATTATAGTAGTTAGGTTCGTTTACAGGCAGATTTAATGACTCATCAAATACAGTATCCTGTGCTAAGTATGGTACTTCATACCAAGTATTATTATCACTATCAGTTACATTTAATACCTGTATAATATTAGTATCACTAATAGTTATATTTTGAAATTGTTGAGGAGTAGTAAAACTAAATTCAGTACTTCTAACTTGTCCTGAAATAGCTTCCACTGATTTTTTAAGTAGATAATATTGAGGATTAGTTGTATTAGTAAAGTATTGATATATAGTAACTTCAGTTGGGTCAAATGATGATGAGAAACCAAAATCAACTGAGTCTTGAGTTATAAAAGTTATGCTTGGGTTTGATATAGACTTAATAGAAGAATTTTTTTCTACTTTTAAAGTATATCTATAATCAGGTCTATAGTTAGGAGCACCCTCTGAAGGTATTAATTGGTATACACTTAAATTAACAGATGAAACATTAGTTATTTTGGGTCTGTAACCTAAAGCGTATGCTAAAGCAATTATATTTTTTCTTTCTTGAGCGTATAATAATAATGTTTCTTGTAACTGAGTATCAGTATAGAATGATAAAATATCACCTACATAAGCGGCCATTTCAATGAACATATTACCAGGAGCAGATGGACTAAAGTCCATATAGCTATTTTGGAAGTATGTTCTAGCGTAGTTAATTAAGTCTGACTTTAATACACTAAAGTCTTTATCAAAATATTTTATATCAGGTACGTTTGCCATTTATTATTGAGTTAAATCTTGTGTTGAAACATTTATCACTAAATTATCATCTTGATTGTTTATTGAATAAGATAATGATATGGTTATATAATTTATATCTGATGATCTTTTAATTGAAATATCTCTAATAATAATATTAGGCACATAAGCATATATTTCATTTTCTAATCTAGCAGCTACACTGTCAAATGCTGTGTCTGGTTCAAATAAAGATGCTCTTAAGTTTCCACCAAAAGTAGGATTAAATAATCGCTCACCTTTGTCTGTTAATATATAGTTGATTAAGTTTGATTTAACTTGTTCTTTAGTAGTTGTGGTTGTATTAAATACACTAGTCTCATTATTGAAAACAACACTAATACCTATACCTCGTTTTTGTCCGACATCTACAGGATTAATACTATATGTGGGTCTTCTTAACATTATATTTGTCCTTCTTGTTTCATTTTACTCATTAACGCTGTAAAATCAGGTACAGTATCTATTCTAACAGCATTAATGTCACTAGCTGGTCTTGTGTTAGCGAACATTTCACTTACACTGTTAACTACTACTGGTTCAGATCCAAATCCACCCATAACATCAGATGAATTCATTTCAGCTATTGAACGCCATTCACCTTGTTGTGCAGTTTGTTGTAACATCTCATTCAATATACTATTATTAGTAAATGATGGAGGATTAATAGGCTGTGTAGGTTTGGCAGGTTTTATAGATTCAACCATGGAATTTTTTACAGCGGTTTTCTTGGTCTCTGCCACCACTGGCTTAGGCTCTGGTGTCTCAAGCATTAATCCAAGCTCTTCCCTAACAACAGCTTGTACTTCTTCACGTATAACCTTGCGTAATATTTTAATAAATGTATCGGCTTTCATGTTTATAAATATTTTATTATCCTAGTATTTGTTTAAGTTCATCAATTAATTCATCAGCTTCGCGTATTCTGCTAGGAGCTGTTTTTGTGATTGGCAAATTACTAAATCTATCATAAGCTATAGCTTGTAATGTACCATTTGATAAATTTACTACTCTAATTATATATTCTTTACCATTCATATCCTCATATACTTCAATTGAGTCTTTATTTTCACTTGGAGTTGATAATCCACTAATTACCTCAGTTGGGTAAATAGAACTATTAGGTGTTGGTGGTAAGATAATTACAATATTAAAGTTATCTAATTTTTGTTTTGATTTGTCAATAAGTCGTTTAAAGACATTTAATATAGAACTAACAGCAGTAGCCATTAACATATAATCATCTACCTTTTTTTCTAATTCTTTTATTAATGGTTCTGTAGTCTCTTTAAAAGCTAAATAAGCTGATGCAGCGGGTTTGTTTGGGGTTGGTGATAAAGACTCAGCTACTGCGGCTGCTGCTAGTTTTTTAGATTGTACTTTTAAAACAATTATATATAATTTAATAGCTACTAATCCCGCTTTAATTACTTTAAGTATAGTAATTAGTGAGTCAACTATTTTTTTTAATTCAGCTATTGTTTTTTTTATAGTATCTAACTTTTGTTTGATACTTGTAACATATTTTGTAAAATCACTATTTACATTTCTTGGTGTAAAATATATAGTACCTCCTATAACTTCAACTTTACCATATTTACTTAACTTTTTTTTAGCTTCATCAATTATTTTATTGATAACAGCATTGACTATTTTTTCAGTATTAATGAATTTTGATAATATAGGTAAAACAGCAGCTGCTAAAATATTTTTTAAATCAGCGGGACTTAATTTAGTTTGTTCTTTTAAAAAATTTCTAGCATTTTTAGCTTTTTCAAGTTCTTTTTTAGCTTTATCAGTTATACCTTTAGCCTTATCAATTTTAGCTTTAGCGTCAGATAATTTTTGAGCAGCTTGAGCGGCGGTTTGACCAACTACACCTCCTGCTCCAGAAACTAAATTTCCTAATTGTGCTGGATTTAAATTATTTGGAAAAATCGCTGTTGCCATTATATTGTAAATGATTTAGTTGATTTAAAGTTTTCTAGTTGTGATTTTATACCCTGAAGTCTACTTGTTAAAAACTTAGATGGTGTTTGAGCTAAGTCAGGAGTAAAAGCAGTCGCGGCTACCATTGTGCTATAATCAGCTAAAGCCTCCATTAAATCACTTAACACAGTATCTAATTCCTCTCCTTTAACTATTGGTTCCACAACACCATATCTATCTAATCCAAGTTGCATTTTAGGAGCATTAACTAAAAATATATTTTGTTCATCATCACTATCTATAGCACCTACATCAATAGTTACTTTATCACCAGCTGATATATTAATATAACGTTTTGAATTAAAGTATATATCATTAGAACGTGAGCTAAAAACTAAACGTCCTGATGATAATACTATCTGTTCTCCACTATATGTTTTAATATCATTAGTTGCCATTATATATAATTTTGAGCGGTTAATTACAATTTTGAGCAGTTAAATTCGCATTTCTTATTTGATCACAATCACAGTTGAAAGATGATGGAATTGTTTTTATAAACCATCCAGAGTAAGGTATATTATTACTATAATGAACATGATTAAAATGATTTCCTCCTTTACTACGATTATTAAAATACCATAAGACTCCTCTCTTATTAGCTCCTTCTCCTCTTCCAGCATTTGGAAGAGTTACAGCACTAGCTACAAATTTATCAGCTAAAGCTTTAAAAATAGATGATACAGGAGTATATGGTGTTTTAGAATCTACATCTGGGGTTCCGTCAGCAGCTACATTTGCTTTAGAATCAGTAATGAGTTTATCAGCAGGAGCTATAGTACCAGTTAAATCATAGAAACCAGGTAAATCAAGACCTTCTCCTTTCATATGTCTACTTATATTACCACTTGTTGTTTTACATGAATGACCACTTCTAGCGGTGCCTACATAAATTTTTAATTGTGTAGCTTTAGCTATGGCTATTAAATCTAATACTGTATTAGGATTAATAACACCATTTGTCCAATCATTCCAAGCTTGATTTGAAAATTTTATATATTGATTTAAATCTCTAACTATGTCAGCTGTAGTCAAGTCAGGAGGAAGACCACCACCTGAAAGAGAAAGTGTTGTAATGACTGATGGATAAGTATCTTTTAAGGATGCTGCCGCTGCTTCTGAACAAGTATCTCCATAACCACTATCAAATAATTGAAATCCATCATTTTCAGTGGCTGGTAGGAAATTAGCTTCATATAATTCTTCTTCTTCTTGAACTGTAACTGTTACAGGAGGAGTTGTTACTGGGGTGGGTGTTGGAGTGATAGTAACAGTAGGAGGTGGAGTCACTTGGCTACCACATTTGATATTTTCTTTCATTACTTCCCCAACTATTTTAAGAGCGTCCCAATGAGATGTTCTTGTTCCTTTGAAGTTTGTATCAGATGGATTACTAATAACTCCTTTACCAACACTTGTATTTGGACCAACATAAACATTTTCTGGAGGGACACCACTAGCCACAGCATTTTGAACTATTTTCTTTGTTCCTGCTCCAACAGCCCATGGTTCAACAATATATATTCTATTTTTATTTATACCTTTAACAGCAGCTATTTTATCAGCGTATTCACATCCTTTACTAAACATTATAACTGGAACTTTAGGATGGTCTTTTAAAAAGCTAGTAATTGTCGCTACAGGGGTTGACCAAGGAAATGCTTTTACATTTTTATCAGTTCCATATCCTTTTTTAAATATTTCTAACTGATCACTAATTGTTTTATATCCTCTAGATGTATCATCTAATCCTCCAACTAATACAGCATCAAATACATCATCACATTCATCTTGTAGTGGATTAGTAAATACAATATTATTATCTTGAGGAGTAAATAATGAATATTGATTGCTATTAGGAATATCTACATCAACAGGTTCACTGTCAGCATTCATTATACCTATGTAAGATGAATTAGTATTAGGATTAATATCTACAACACCATCAAATGATGTTTCATTTAATTCATTAGTTATTTCTTGTAACTTAGCCCCAAATAAAAATTTTCCATTTTTAGTGAGTGTTAACCCACCTCCATCTTCTGATTGAAGAGAGATATCAGTTGGACTTTGTTTTGAAAAATAATTATTAGCCATATTATTATCCGTTTGAGTTATTAACTATACCTATTTCAGCTAGTTTAATATTTAATTTATTAACATCAGCTGTTGGAGTATTAGGCGACATTGAAGGAGATTTTTCAATTTTATTTTCTTCAACTGTTTGCCATATTCCTATAGGGTCTAAGTAATAAGTAGTTTTACTATATTGTCCACCATTAACACTGATGTCTGTGCTTGGTCCTCTTAATAATGGAACAACATATCCTATATCAGGCAATTGTATTTTATTTTTATATAATGGTAGAGCTTTACCTTGTTTATTAACAGCTATATTATCTTCAATAGCGTTATAAATTATTTCTTTAGTTGTAGGATTAACACCTATTACTAAACCAAACTGATAAGTAGATGAAGGTAATAGATTATTTAAACTATTAGAATTAACTGATAGTCCTTGTCTATTATTCTTTTTAGTTGTACCTGTTGATATAGTATTTTCCTTACCCATTACTTAATTGTTTAGGCTCTTCTATTTTAATACCACTAATTTCTTGAAACAATAATTCCTTGTCACGCTCACTTAACATACCGCTATCATCATTCCCGCCAGTATTATTCATACCACGTTGAACAATACCCGCCATTTTAATTAAAGCGTCATCATTTTTAATTGCTAATTCCATATATTCTTTCAATAAAGGAACAAGCATCATCGCGTCACCTGGCTCCTGTATCATAGGTTTCAGTTGATCGATTAATGCTTTAATTTCCTTTTCCTTGCGATTAGCGTTTTTGTATATATCTTCTAGTAAGCTTGAAAAGGTTTTATCTTTAAATAAAACTTGATTAAAATCCATATTGGTGTTTTATATAAATATGGAAGATGGAAAGAGTTAGATCTTCATAGTTATACGACCATGTTCATAGTATTCATTATACTTAGTAACATATATTATTTTTAGTCGCTTAATAATTTTAGTTATCTGAGGTGTTGATGCTTCAGTCATTTCTTTAACATAGATATATAATGCTTTCTTATTAAAAATATCTAAATTTTCGTTTTTACGGAATAACTCCATTATAGCGTCAGCTATACGGGCATCATTCTGTTTTGGAAATAAACCAAATAAATTAACATCTACAAAGTGAGTATATTGTTTTAAGTATGATGGAAGTTCATCAACTTGAGGATCAGTACTATTATTAACAATATCAATGAATATTGATTTATCCTCATCAATAGCTTCAACAGGTGCTTTATCTTTTAGCTTCTTGTAGTTAGCATTG